>Ga0307928_10000003_pt1 | contig 161028 bp, 290 predicted proteins | sample AceLakmetagen232_FD_201815 | JGI IMG/M metagenome (GOLD analysis project Ga0307928, IMG submission 201815) | Saline water microbial communities from Ace Lake, Antarctica - #232 | ecosystem: Environmental > Aquatic > Non-marine Saline and Alkaline > Saline | place: Antarctica: Ace Lake...
ACGAGTGGCTCTTCTGGTACAAGCGGAAGTTCAGGAACGAGTGGTAGTAGTGGCAGTTCAGGAACGAGTGGTAGTTCAGGCACAAGCGGAACTTCTGGTTCAAGCGGAACTTCTGGAACGAGTGGATATACAACATATACGGAAATATTAGCATCAGCATCATGGTTACCAAGTGGATCAATTTCGCCAAGTGCGTATCAACAAGTAGTATCTCATGATCTCGATAGTGAATATCCTGTTGTTCAATGTTGGGATACTGTAAGCAAATATATGATTAATCCAACTGAAATATACACAGAAGATACTAATACTATTAATGTATGGATGCATGATGATACAATAACATTAAAGGTTGTAATAATACCAACAGGATAAATAAGAATGAGACTACTTAAATATCTTCAACCTTCTGGATTGGATGATAATACTAATAAATTTAGATTATTGAACATCAAACTATCCAATAAGAAAACCAATTATGAGAAAATGGTTAAGAATATTGAAGAAAAATATGCTATGGATAATAGCATTCTAAAAGATATAAATAAGTTAAACAAGGAATTAAAAAAGGTATATAGCGGCGGAAAATGGTGGTTTGACCTTTGTTTGGAAGAAGGTAAAGACTTTGATAATATAAGGCTAAATAAGAGAGCCAAAAGAAAGTTACAAGATCTTTTTATAGAAATTAATGAAAAATTTAGTAACTTAAAATTTGATTTAGAAAGAAAAATAATGGATAAATAGTTTACAATCTAAATCTTTATGATATAGTTACTATAAATGTGTTAAATCATATTCTATAAGGAGAATCTATGAAAAAGAAGAAAGATGGTTATTATGTTACTAATAAAGAAATGCTGTTAGAAATGGAAAAGTATAATGAATCAGGAGTCATATCAGAAGAATTAGGTAAAATGTTTATGAGCATAGCTACAAATTATGCCAATAAAGGTAGTTTCGCCGGTTATACATGGAAAAGAGATATGATAGGAGAGGCTGTATATACTTGTGTTAGATATGCTTATAATTTTGATGCTAAAAAACAAAAGGTTCCTAATCCATTTGCATATTTTACTCAAATCTGTTATCACTCATTCTTAAATTTCATTAAGAAGCAGAAGAAACATAGTAAAATTAAAGATACATGCTTTAATATGTCATATATATTCAATGAATCTGATCAATATATGAAGAAAGCAATAAATTATGAACAATTAAAATAAAAAGAACTGAAAGGTAAGAGGAAGTAAGAAGCACATAAAAAAGATGGATGTAAATTCGAACAATTAAGAATGGATTTATGTTAATAACAAAGGGAAAGGGGGATAAAATTTTGGATTTTCACGGCATAACACTTTTCGGAGATTTAAAAACTAATAACGTTAAAGCTAAAGATTCTGACGGTATTATATTATATGATGATGCGGATAGTATATCAGCAAAGGTATTAGATGGTGGGATTTTTCAGATTCCTATAGTGGATATTAATGGTGGTAATATTGATGGATCGACTATAGCAACCAGTGATATAACTGTGGGTGCTAGTAAAACACTGGATGTTAGTCTTGGTACATTAACTTTAGCTGATAATCAAATAAGTGGTGATAAGGTAGAAGGTGGTACTATTGCTGCTATTATTATTACAGCATTGACTACAACCACAATAACACCGTCAACTATAAATGCTTTTACATTAGGTGGTAAACTTACAGCTGGAGCAGTTGAGATAGAAGGTTCCAATTTTGATATTACTGGAGGAACTGTTGTTGGAATTACTGATTTAACTGTTGCTGATGGTGGAACTGGAGCAAGTACAGCAGCAGGTGCAAGAACCAATTTAGGTATATACAGTACAACAGAAACCGATGCAAGGTATTTAAACGAAGCAAGCAATTTGAGTGATTTAGATAGTGCTTCTACTGCAAGAACTAATTTAGGATTAATAGGTGCGGTAACTACAATTGATACCGAAGATTTAACAGCATCTAAAGCTTTAATATCTACTGCTGGTGGTAAAGTAGCGGTTTCAGTAACTTCATCTACCGAATTAGGTTATGTTAGTGGTGCTACATCAAATATTCAGGCACAGATAAATACCAAGCAAGCAACAATATCTTTAGATTCTTCAAAAGCAGTAGCAACAACTGCTGGTGGTGTTTTAACTACGGCTACGACAACATCTACAGAATTAAATTATGTAAATGGTGTAACATCAGCAATTCAGGCACAATTAAATGCTAAACAAGCTCTAGATTCAGATCTAACAAAGATAGCGGGATTATCTGCTGCTGATAGTAATTTCATTGTGGGTAGTGCAGCAGGATGGGTAGCAGAGAGTGGAGCAACAGTAAGAACAAGTTTAGGTTTAGGTTCCTCCGCAACAAGAAGTGCGGAGGATACGTTAACTAACGGTAGTAATTTACCGGATGGTGCAGCTATTATAACATATGGTAATAGTACATGGCTGAATGAATCAAATAATCTTAGTGACTTGGATAATGCTTCTACTGCGAGAACAAACTTAGGTTTAACTATAGGTTCTGATGTACAAGCATATGATGCCGATTTAACAACAATAGCAGGATTAGCCAAGACTAATAGTAATTTCATAGTGGGTAATGGTTCTGCATGGGTAGCAGAAAGTGGTGCAACAGCAAGAACAAGTTTGGGAGTGTATAGTACGACAGAAATGGATGCTCGTTATCTATTGGAATCTAATAATTTATCGGATTTGATCAATGCTTCTACTGCGAGAACAAACTTAGGTTTAGGTTCGGCCGCAACAAGAAGTGCGGAGGATACGTTAACTAACGGTAGTAATTTACCGGATGGTGCAGCTATTATAACATATGGTAATAGTACATGGCTGAATGAATCAAGTAATCTTAGTGACTTAGGTAGTGCTTCCACTGCAAGAACCAATTTGGGTGTGGCTATAGGTTCTGATGTTCAAGCATATGATGCCGATTTAACAACAATAGCAGGATTAGCTAAAACGGATAGTAATTTCATTGTGGGTAATGGTTCTGCATGGGTAGCAGAAAGTGGAGCAACAGCAAGAACAAGTTTAGGAGTGTATAGTACGACAGAAATGGATTCCAGGTATTTGAATGAATCAAGTAATCTTAGTGACTTGGATAATGCTTCTACTGCGAGAACAAACTTAGGTTTAACTATAGGTTCTGATGTACAAGCATATGATGCCGATTTAACAACAATAGCAGGATTAGCCAAGACTAATAGTAATTTCATAGTGGGTAATGGTTCTGCATGGGTAGCAGAAAGTGGAGCAACAGTAAGAACAAGTTTAGATGTATATTCAACAACGGAGGTAGATAATCTTATGTCAGGATCAGGAATAAAATCAGTACAAAGAGGTAGTGGAGGTTCGGGAACTCAACGTATTGATATATCAGAAGTAGATATGGATAAAACTTTTTGTAATTTGAATACCAGTACAGGTGCCACAGACCATGACGTAGAAGTATACTTATCAGATTCTACTCATGTTACTGTTAAGTCAGGCGGGTACGGGGGGACTAAATGGGAAGTTATAGAATTTAACTAAAATAAGGAGGTGAGAAGTAATTAAAATGGCTTATTATTGCGCACAAATAAATGAAGAAGATATAGTTTTTGCTATTGCAGCATTAACAAGTGAAATAATTAATCCAAAGGTAATAGAAATAACAGAAGAAGATTTTGGATTAGGTATGGCGAATCAAGATTATTTAATGGGTAAAAAATATGTTAATGGTGAATTTATAAATGTTGGTTAAAAATGATAAAGAGTATACTCTTTATCAAGCATTAGAGGAGGTATCTAAAATGTCAAAAAAGAAACAAGATGTAGATTACAAAGAATTATACTTAAAGGAAAAACAAGCTCGTCTACAGGCCGAAATGGCTATATTACAAACAAGGTTTGCTGAAGCACAAACAAATCTTCAGCAAACAACTAAAGAATTAGAAGAACACCTTGAAACTGAAGAAAAGATTACCAAAGAGAAATCAAAAAAATAAAGTATTTACAATTTAGTTGTTTTTTGATATAATTTGTTTATTATGAAGAAATTATTAATTAGTGATACTCACCTTGGACTACAGAAATCGTCAGATGTTTGGCATGATGTTACCTTAAACCTTTTCAGGGAAGTTACTGATCTGTGCTTATCTAAGGATATCAATACAATACTGCATCTTGGTGACTTTTTCCATGAAAAGAAATCGACTAACCAAAAAACCTTAGATGTAGCCTATGAGATAGCAAACATAACAAAACCGTTAGAAATGATTATCATAACGGGTAATCATGATATATATTACAAAGAGGTAATCAAGCCTTCGTCCCTAAAATGTTTTAAAGATACTCCAAATATAAATGTGATAGCAGAGCCTACCACCATAGATACATCCTCCCTAATCCCTTGGAAAGGTGAAATACCCTCTTTCAGGGGATCTTTTTGCTTTGGGCACTTTGAAATTAATGACTTTCATCAAAATGATGTTTCTGTTTGTCGTGGTAGTGATTTAGATGCTAAGAGTTTCAAAGGTTTCTATCATGTATACTCAGGACACTTCCATATGCCTTCTTCTAAAGGTAACATTACATATCTTGGTTCAGCATTCCAACAAACATTCAATGATGTAGGTAGTTCCAGAGGATATTATATATTTGATAATGGAGACCTGGAATTCATAGAGTATAAGAGTGCTCCAAAATTTATTAAGATACATACGGAAGAAGAGATAAAGAATGTTGAAGGTAATATAGTCAAGTTAATATATGATAAAGATTACGGCACTAATGAGAATAATAAAATATTAGAAATGGTGGAAAGGATGGGTCCATTGAGGTTAGATCCTAATTTCACCAATATCGTTAATGAGGATGATGGAGGGGAAGAATATAATGAAGAAGATATCAGTATTATAGAGCATGATGAAATAGTAAAGAAATGGGTAAAAGACAATAAGGTACCAGAGAACATAAACAAAAAGATACTATTGAGAATAATGCAGACGATGTTAAAGGAAGAGGAATGATGAAACCTATACTACTTAATAGCCATGCTTGTGCTCTAATTATGATTTATAACAGGTATAGTGAAGTATTCGAAGCTATCCATAACGCTTATGAGGGTTTGGATCTTAAAGAGACATATGAAATAGCAGCAAAAGAATTTATAAGCCAACTGAATGGACATCAGACAAGAGGATTCCTAAAAGCATTAAAAAAGGAAATTGAACATAACTTAGAGAATTGGGGAGAAATGAATGATAGGAATAATAGTTGATATGGAAAATAAAGAAGCAATTATGACTACACCTAATATGTCTGATACATCAGTAAAACTTTTAAAATATTTACCTTATGGATTGGATATAGGTGATAAACCTCGTTATGAAGTATTAATAGAAGGTACTGACGTAGTTTATTGGCCTTGGAAATCAAGAATAAAAGGAGGAGGGATAAATGAGTAGATTTGAAGATGCAAGTAAAGAAACAGTGGATTTTGTAAACGTGGTAAGGAAGGAAGTATTTCCAGAACTTGCGAGTGCTAACATAAAGGTACTATACGATATAAAAAAACGGATGTCTGGTGGTAAAATGGTCTTAGGTCGTATGCAAAAAACAAATGATTTGCTTAGGCACTTGACGATTGAGGATGCTAAAGATGAGGAAGGATTCGATTATATCCTTTACATCGATAAGGCTGTATATGACAATGTAGATGAAGAAGATAAGGTAAGGTTGGTACGACACGAACTCCAACACTGTGATGTAGATTTAGATTCTAATACAAACCCCTATAAGTTAAGAGGTCATGAGATTTCAGATTTTTATGATGAAATAGAATTCAATAAAAATGATCCCAGATGGTTACAAAGGTGTGCTACTGTAGGATTATCAATATATGAGGAAGATGATTAATATGTCTCTTAGTATTAATACCACTAATCTTAATATAGGAGACTTAATAAACACATCAAATACTATTAGTTATGATAAAGCAGCATATTCATATTCTATACCTGGCTATTTAAAGGCTTTACATATTATGGGTAAGATGTTAAAATATGTAAAGCCTATGGTGAATGATGAAAAGTTACTCAATATGATAGAAGAGTTTGAAGAGGAAATGTCATCCTATGATTTTGAAGAAGAAGAGCCAAAGAAAAAAGATGAAATAGAGGATTTATTTGTGCTATGAATGAGTATATATGTACACAATCTGATGAAATTATTGAACTCCATGATACTGAAAGAGACATATTAGATGTTTATATACCCCCTCCTATCAATTCTAACCTTTTTGATCATTCATATGATGAAGCTACATTAAACATTACCACTGTAAGATTTCATAAGGTACCTATATATTTTAGGAAATGGGTCGAAACAAGCCAAGGTATGAATGGGGATTCTTTTGGCTATTGGGTAAAAATAAAAACCCATAAATGGGAAACTGATGAAATGATGGAAGAAGATGGAAATACATACCTATTAACAGTTCTAAGAGAGAATGAGGATCTAAGAAGTAAAATAAGGAGTATGTTAGAAGGGGATGTAGACCCTTATAATATTTCACCAATGGCACCTAAACCACCATCTAATATACATAAAGGTAAAAGCCATGAAGATAAGGAATGGGGGGAGTTGTTTACAATAGAATGAAACTGAATGGAATGATAAAATGGCCTAATGGAGATAAAGCATGGTACCTGAATAATGAACTTCATAGGGAAGATGGTCCTGCTATAGAATGGGTAAATGGAGATAAAGCATGGTACTTGAATGGTGAACATCATAGAGGAGACGGACTTCCCGCTATAGAATATGCTAATGGTGATAAAAGATGGTTCCTAAATGGTAAACCAGTAACGCAAAACGAAGTAGAATGGAATGCTATAAAGGACTTATTTGTGCTATGAAACTAATATTCGATAGTGTCAGGTTTAGAAACTTCCTTTCCTTCGGCTCTAAATGGAATGAAATATCCTTCCAAAAAGGTGTTAATGTAATACTTGGCTCTAATGGTTCAGGTAAGAGCTCTTGTATGGAAACCGTGCCTTTTGCTCTATTCAGTAAAACACATAGAGATGTTAAGAAAGCTGATCTTGTCAATTGGAAGAACAGAAAGCAATTAGAGGTCCAACTATCCTTTTTTAAAGGTAATGATAACTATAAGGTTCTTCGTGCAATCAAACCTGATAATTTTGAAATATACAAGAATGATATGCTTTTTGATAAACTCTCCCATGTTAAAGATTATCAATCCTTATTAGAAGATATCATAGGAACTAATTTCCAAACATTCATGAGCCTCATACATTCCAACATCAATTCAAGTAAACCTATATTAGGAATGAGTAAACCTGATAAGAGGAAATTCATTGAAAAGGTATTCGGTCTAACTATCTATTCCAAACTTATTGATAAATGTAACAAGAAGATTGCATCTATTGACACCAAGATAAAGGAAGCAGAATTCACTATAAGTCATAATGAGAAGTCTATAAGGGAATCTATTGAATGGACTAAGGATATAAACAGAAAGCTGACCAACCTTAAATCTTCTGCCATAGAATTCAATGACACAGAAGAAGAATTGAATGATGCTCAGTCCAAAATTACAGAAGATGAAAGATATTTTGAATTGATGGAAAGCATTGATGACATTGCTATAAAGATGGATAAGTTAGAAATTGTAGAAGGTAGATTTAGAACAAAGAAGGCTGTTGTGGGGACCAGGATTAAAGATATATTGAAACGTATACCAGAGAAGATAGAGTATGAGACACCCAAAATGGATTATCGTGTGTCCTATGAACTTATTAATGAGAAAATTGAGCAAGTTCAGAAGGAGGTTAGAAGGTATGATAGAAAAATATCCACCCTCAAAGGTGAATTGGAGGGTCTAAAGAAAAGGCAAAAGCAATTAGATATAGGTAAGTGTCCTACATGCGGGCAAGATGTGGATAAGAAATTGATAAAGAGTTTGGACACATATACATCCTCTATAGAAACATACATAACCAATACAACAAAGATATATGAAGAAAAAGATAAAGAATTAGGAACGTTGACATCAGATGGTATGGAACTATTAGAGAAAGCAGAAGAACTCAAATCCATTAAGGATAAAGAAAACAAGAGGAAGTTGTTGACCTTTGAGAAGAATAAGTGGAAGAGGGTGTTTATCAAGCTCCTAAATTATATGAAGAAGATGGAAACAAAAAGGATAGCTCTAAACAACAAGTCCTCTATCATAACGGAGGAGTATGAAAAAGAAAATAAACTGAGAAAGAACGTCGGGTCTTTGAAATCTAAGGTGGAACTGCTAAAAGAAAGGGTATCATTAGAAGAAACCACAAGAAAAGAATTAAAGGCTCTCATATCTACTGATAACAACAAGAGTAAAGAGCATAAAGAAGAAAACAAGAAGTTGGGGATTGCTATTAGGAAGTTTAATGATATAAAGGATTACATGGATGAAATTAAACGAATTTGTAAGGACGAGAACATTAAAAAATTCGCTATAAGTTCTATAATTCCTATATTAGTAAGAAATACCAATAGTTATTTAAGTGATATTGGAACACATCCATTTTATATTCAAATAAATGGTTGGTTAGAACCTACTATTAAAGGTCCGGGCATAACATCTGGTTCATATAATAGTTTGAGTTCAGGGGAAAGCAAGTGTGTTGATATTTCTCTGCAAAGTGCATTTTTGGATATAGCAAGAATTCAAGCGGGAATTTGTCCTGATATACAAATTTTGGACGAGATTCTTGATAGTAGTATTGATTCTTCAAGTTTGGATATATTGTTAGAAATGATAAGTAGAAAGCAGAGAGAGGATGATTCTAAGGTTTATATAATAAGTCATAGAAAGGAAGTAGGTGATTTAGATGCTGTAAATACCTTACTATTAGAAAAGAAAGGAGGCTATTCTCAAATAATATATAAATAGGTATATGAAGGTAAGAGCAAATATTGAAAGTATTTGTCCGGTTCGGTGGAGCTATCTACCGAATTGTCCCTCCATACAAATCTATTTATATAAGGAGCTATATCATTATGCATCATTTCGTGTATAAAATCACAAATTTAATCAATGGAAAGAAGTATATAGGTAAGCATTCTACTTGCAATATTAAGGATGGATATTTAGGTTCTGGTATAGTATTGAAACGGGCTATTGGAAAATACGGCAAGGAGAACTTTAAGAAAGAAATATTATTTGAAAGTGGGGATGAAGCACAAGTATATAGAATGGAAAAAATATATGTAACACCTGAAATTGTTAATAATCCTATGTATTACAATATTATGGTTGGTGGTAATGGTGCAAGTAGTGGTAAAAATAATACTTTTTATGGTAAACATCATACAGAAGAGACTAAAACAAAAATAGGTGAAAGTAGTAAAAATAGAACAATATTAGAAAAAACTAAACAAAAAATAAGTAATACTCTAAAGGGGAGAATATTTTCAAAAGAAACAAAAAAATTAATGAGTAAAGCTAAAAAAGGTCATATTGTATCTAAAGAAACTAGAAAAAAATTAAGTATCTCTCTTTCAGGTAAAAATCATCCTATGTGGGGTAAAACAGGTGAAGATTGTCCTAATTTTGGTAGAAAAGCATCTGAGGAAACGAAAGAAAAAATGAGAATTGCCAATAGTGGTAAAAATAATCCTATGTATGGTAAAACAGGTGAAGATTGTCCTAATTTTGGTAAAGAACATACAGAAGAATCTAAAAAGAAAATGAGTATAATAGCTAAAAATAGACCTAAAATAAAATGCCCATATTGTGGAAAAGAAATAGATAAAGGGAACTATACATTATGGCATGGAGAGAAATGCAAATTCAAATAAGGAGTAAATAAAATATGTTTGACGACCTGATTAGAGACAAGCTGAAAGAGAAGGCTGAAGAAATCAAGAAAAAGTATGAAAAACTGGTGGAGAAGAGTAGTAAGGAAAATAAGGGATTCAGTAAGTTAGTGTTATTGTATGAATCATTATGTAAAAAGTGGGAAAAATGAACTTAATTCAATTTAGTATGTTTACAATTTGTTTAGATGGTGTTAAAATTAGAATATTATGAATTATGAAGAGGAATTATTGAATGAATATTTTAATACGAATAGGAAATTTTTTTATGATTTATATTCTAAAGAAAAATTAACCGAAATGTATATAGTAAATGATATGACACAAGAAGAAATTTCTAAAAAACGGGATTTAGTATAAGACAAATATACAGAATTTAGATTAAATAGAAAATGTGAATTATTAGAACACATAACAATATGAAGGAGAATTAAATGTCATTAGAAGAATTGAAAGCTAATATACAAAAGAAAGCAAAAGGAACCCATGTATCAATACTTTCACAATCAGAAATAGCTACATCAACTGATAATATACCAACACCTGCTTATGATTTGAATCGTATACTTTCAGGTTCCTTATTTAGAGGTATACCAAATAGAACATTTACATTATTTGTAGGGCCAGAAGCTAGTGGGAAGTCAAGTATTATTTGTCTTTGTCTTGCTGAAGCTCAAAGAAAGGGATACACACCTATAATTATAGATACTGAAGGTTCGTGGAATGAATTATTTGTAAAAAGATGGGGAATGGACCCCGATAATATATTGTATATATACACCCCCTGGATAAGTGAAATTCAAGTTATACTCGGACAAATTATAGCCAGTGGTGATAAAAAAATAGCTTTAGCTTTAGATTCTATAGGTGCATTAGAAACATTAAAATTGGTTGATGATTCTTTAATTGGGGATGTAAAAGCAGATCAAGGTCAATTAGCTAAGAATATAAAGAGAGCAATGAAAATGCTTCAAAACATTGCTATAAATCAAGAATCTATAATTTTTGGTGCAGGTCATTATTATGGAAATCCTAGTCAGTATGGATCAGCAGAAAAAATAGGTGGTGGATTTTATATGAGATTAGCACCACATATAATACTTTCATTAAAGAAATCGAAATTATTTGAAAATGGTGATAAAAAGAAAATTATAGGTAATGATGTAAAGGTAATAACTTTAAAGAATAAATTATACCCACCATTTCAGGAAGCTACGTTAGAAATAGATTATCGTAATGGTATCAATTCATATGCTGGTATATTAGATTTAGCTATTAAAGCAGAATTAGCAGAGATAACCAGTCCAGGACGGTATATAATTAATGGTCAAAAATATCATGGTGGTGTGGCAGCACAAGAAGGATTGAGAGAAGATAAAACAATATTAGATAAATTGGATAAATGGCTCGAAACAACGGGCTACTCAACAATAAACGAGAATATAGCCGAAGCTGAAAAAATATTAGTAAAAGAAATGGATAAAATAGAAGAAGAAATAGAGAAACCCGTTGTGGCTAAAGAAAAACCAGTTGAGGCTAAAAAGAAGAAACCAAAGATAACGAGTAAACCAACAAAAGGTAAAGGGAAGAAATGAGCATAAGATGGAGATTAAATGGAGATATGATTTGTGCTGCGATGAGTAAGGCTGAACCTGATGATTGTTATATTAATGATAGATTGCATTATCAACTTTCGGTCATATCCAAATCCATTATTGCAGATATAGATCATGAGAATAATGGTTTATGGCATTGGGTTCATAATGAGGGTAAGAGATTAAGAGCAATTATAGAGAAATAGTAGGAGGTGACTAATGAAAAATGGATTTTTGCGTAAAGAATTGTGATCAAATGGAATTCGGAGACAATAATTTTCGGTGTAAGTACTATGATAAGAATTTAGAATTCAACCATGGACTTGATAGTATAACCGTTTTAAGATGTAAGGAATGTATGGATGATAATGTAATAGGTAGCAACACCGATCAAGAGAAAGGAAGAAAACTGAAAAAATTGTTAGGATACATGGCTGATAGTTTTTATAGCCACAAGGATGAATTTGAAGATGCATTAACAGAAATGTATCGAATCATTCGGGACATGGAGAGCGAGGAGAAAGATGATGAAGAGGTCCGAATTCTCAAAACTAAAGAAGATAAATGATGATGATGGATTTTTCTCAAATAAATTAAAACTGGGTGAAAAGTTTTTGTATGGTACTGCTATGAAATCTCAAATAGAGCAAAAGGATATAGGAGATGATATTTCTTATTATATAGTAAGTGATATAACACAATCAGGTAATGTACTATATTCACCTGTAATGGATAAATTGGAGAAATAATATAAAAGGGAGGTGGATTAAAATGGCAAAAGAAGCGTTCGTGTATTCGTTCCAGTACGAAATGAAAGAATCATCTTGGAGTGCTTTTATAGCAGCTTTTTCACAAGAGGAAGCAGTAGCTCAATTATATAAAGATACTCCGGGTAGGATTGAAAGGATAACTAGTAACCAACAGCATTGTAAGTTAGATGCCGTATCGGATTCTTTAAGGAATGATATTACTATGCCGGAACAAACAAAGATTAATGAATTGTTGGCAGAAATATCAGTATTGAAGAAAGCAAAGGATCTTAGAACTTTACCTAAGGCAAAGTAAAATATGACAATAGGATTATATAATGCGGATAAGAGACTGTTAAAGTCCTTATCCGCAAAAATCAACATTATAGATCTTGATACTTCATTTCCTAAACTGAAGGGTTTGTTCATCGATTGGATTGACACTACAAACAGAAAGAAACCATCCAAGAAATTTGCTCACCAAGCCGCTCTAATAAGTTACTATTCCAAAAAGAATATACCTATAATGATATATGATAGGCATATGTGTATAACCCAAAAGGAATTGAAGTGGCTGAAAAAGTTCTATGCTCACCTATTTGAACCTGCATTGAATAATAGAAAGGATTTTGAGTACTTACCTTACTGTATAGAACTGGATGATAACAAACTATTGGATTATGAAGGTGGTAGAGAATATCATTTAGGTCACATAGGACTACAAACTGATTCCTTTGAGAAGTATTATGTTGGTCATCGAGAAAAGTTTCCGGATTCCAACTTTCATTACAAGGTTGAGAATTGGGAAGAAATACAATATATGGTAGCTATTGATAGTAAACATAATTACAGTATAGGTTATTTGAATCAAAATGTTATTGATGCTTTGGAACATGGATGTATGGTGCTATGTCCTATAGAGCATAAATATTACAGTAATATGTTTTATGGTAATGTTGTAGGTGATATTAATTTTATTGATTACTGGATGAATATGAACCATGATATGAGGATTGCTTCTATAATGGGTGTATATGAGAATGTAAAAGAGAGATATCCAGAGTTTACCATAGGGCATTGGACTAAGAAAATAATAGAGGTGTTTGATAAATGACCGATGTTGTAATGAGAAGACTTTTAGATACTGCTTCTGAGAGAATTGAAGTATTAAAAAGAATGACTGATGTACAATGTGAACATGGTAATTGGAATCATGATCCATATATGCACGGCATGGCGAATGCGATGATCTATGCTGTGGCTATAATGTGTAATTCTGAACCCGAATATCTTAATGCTCCTGATGTATGGTTAAAGGATGTTGATAGTGATGATGTAGAACCTATTGAGTCTCGTGAGGAAGTAGTGAGAGAAAGGGATTATAGAGGAATAAGTAATGAATGGATAAATATTCTGTTTGGAGAAGAATTATGAATGATATATCCCGTTATGAAAGATTGACAAGGGATTTTTTAGCACCTTATCAAAAAGAATTATTAGAAGCTATGGCTCAAGGGATGATAATGACACCATCTTTCCTCGATATTCTTAAAAAATCGGATGAATGGGAAGAAGTTAGTAAGTTATTTAAGGAAGAGCTATGAAGACACTAAGAGGTAGAACCTATAAGGAGTATATATCTGATTGCTTTTATTGGAGTATTTGGTGGACAGCCTTTCCATTAAGAAGACTATTTGAAGAGATTGAGTATTATGCTAAAGGAAAATTGAAGATATGAAGATAATAAGACAAGATAAAGATTCAAAGGTGTTAGTGGTCACTCCTTTACTTCCAAATCATAAAATATCAAAGGATACCAAGAAAACTATTAAGAGGAATAAGATACCATTTACTTGGATTACCTCCGAAGGTCATAACAACATCCCTGTCAATGTAGAATTAGGTTTAAATGACTATAGAAAGAAGTTCCCCAAGTACCTACCTTCCTATATACTACCTTTAGACCGTGATATCATCTTAGGTCGTAATATGATTGATAGAATGGTAGCTGTATTGGATATCTTGCCTGATGAAATTGCTTATACATATGCTAACTTTGAATTTAAGGGTGCTATTGATAAGAAGTTTCCAGCGAAACCCTTTGATATTAATGCTCTTGTATTCAATAACTATATATCCTCTAATTCCCTTATAAAGATTAAGTACTTAGATGCTATAGGAGGATTTATAAAAGATAAAAAATATAAAAGGTTACTGGATTGGTGTTTGTGGCTAAAGTTCTATCAGCACGGTTACATAGGCATGCCAACTCCGAATGCCAATTTTATAGCATTATCAACATCTAATGATATAAGTGCAGGTACTCAGGAAGACTTTGAACTAAAAAGGAAAAGAGTTTTAGAGGATTTCGTTAAGCCTATAATGGAGCAAGCAAAAAAAGAGGACTCTTCTCATAGTATTGATGATGTAGAGCCCCCTTTAGATAATGTGCTTACTTTTTAGATTCTTTATCGTTAACCTTAGTAATAATATCTATAAGGTCTTTTTTTAAGACATCTTTCCATTCTTTACCTGTCTTAGATATTTGTTGTATAGTGTCATATGTTACATTATTAGCAACATACATACCGATCATGGTATCTCTTGATGGTATTAAAACAGCCACGAAAATAAATACAATACTTACTATCAATAGCAACCGTTTCTTTCCTTTTGACATTAATTCTTCTAATTCTAAAGATTTATATAGGAAGGAAAACCCATAAATAAAAATAGAAATTATACCTACCATCAAAAAAAGTGACATTATTGGATTTACTACTCCTAACAAATAAATCAACCAAGGGCTTACAATCGGGTCCATAACATTTTACCTCCCTTTCTTTAATTAACAGTCCATACCTCCGCTGGCAATTCTCCAGTATCCCAAACCGCTTCAGTGTCCCAGATTTCTTCCTCTCTTAATTCAGCTATCTGCTCTTCCGAATCACCATTAAAATCAAACAAATCATCAAATGACATAACTCTACCTCCTTTCTACTTCGCCTTCGGTTATAAAATATACTTTGTTCCTATCATCCACATATATAGGAATCGGTATAGGTATGATACAACATCCACTATATGACAAACTAATCATTATCAAGATGATACTCAATATTCTCTTTAGCTTTGAAATCATATATCTCCTCTGCAAGTTTTGTATCCACACTAACTTCTTGTACCCCTATTGTAGCACTATTTTTATCAAATGTAAAGCTATTTTCTTTTCCAATCATAGTAGCAATTTCCAGAACACTTGTTAATCTACCACTTCCTATTGGAACAGGTTGATTGGTAACTCTATCAGAATTCAATGCTAACCAAATTGCTTCACATATATCGTTTACATGGATAAAATCTCTTTTCTGTTTACCATCACCATTAATCACTAACTTCTCTCCTTTAGCTTTAGCATTTATGAATAGTGGTATGACAGAAGGTTTTTCCTCCCAATACTTACCACCGTATACATTAGCAAATCTTAGTATGTGGTTTTTACCTTTGTAGAGGTTCAATCTTTTAGCTTCGATTTCACCCATGAATTTCGTCATTCCATAGAGTGATTCATATGGTGTTGGTGCAGCGCCAGAGGAAGCAAACACTAATGGTGTATCATATTTTTCTGCTTGCTGCATTATATAGAAAGTTGATGTTACATTAGTAGTTACAGCATCTTCTGGATCATCTCTACATTCACCTACACCAGCTACAGCAGCAAGATGTACCACAGCATCGTATCTCCATACATCATTTATGTCTAATACCCAATTATCATCCTTCTTGTCTATTATAGTATAGCCACAATCCTTTTCTTTTAAGTAATCAACCAGATTGCTACCTATATAACCCTTTCCACCTGTAATGAGAATTTCTTTTTTATACATAACATATTCCTCCTTTTAATTTTTGTGTCCGGCTAGGGGGGGTAAAAACCATAAGAATTATCACTTACTTTCACAATTCTTTAATCTTTACAATACTTTCCTTCATTCTCACCCTTTCTATTACTATCATTACTTTTCTTTGATTTTAGTACTTTTCAAAAGCGGCGGTATTCTCTCCTTCTAATGTTTTCAACGCTTGAGTACTGGTTCGACCCCTATAAAGCGTAACAATTTTTTCACACACTACTTCCTCCAATTATAAATTATATCAACCTCATCTTCATCGGGTTCTTCATATGTAGTTCCTTTCCACAACTTACCACCCTCTACATAAATTAAAATAGATTCTTCAAATAAACTTCTTGCCTCATTCCTCCATTCTCTTTTAGGGGAAATTAGAGATATAATGACAATGAAACCTTGTTTCTCTATTAATGATGCAAGTTTAGCAATAGTTAGAATATTTTTATGTCTTCCATCATCTGTAAAGCCAAAATCAATCATCCCTCTAAATTCATCACCATCTAATATTACAGAAGGTACGGATAATTCTTTTTGTAATCTATAAGCTAAGGTAGTCTTACCAGCATTTGCTTTCCCTGTTATCCAAAATACCATATCTTTAAAAACTCCCTCTATATAATTTTACTGGATTACCTACTACTCTTATACCATCAGGCACATCCTTAGTAACAACACTACCAGCCCCTATGAATGATTCTGCTCCTATAGTACATGGACTTATAATGGTAGCATTTGCTCCTATCATAGCACCCTTCTTGACCAATATCTTTTCTAATTTACTGTTACCATAAGGATTAGGACTTCTGACATTAGTGAATACAGCACTCGGTCCTATAAAAACATAATCTTCTAATGTTACACCCTCAAAGAGATGAACATTATTTTGTATCCTACATCCCTTACCTATTATGACATTAGGGCCTATCACACAATTTTGACCTATGTTACATAAATCACCTATAATGGTTCCTTCCATTATGTGACAGAAATGCCAAATTTTAGTATCTTTACCAATTATGACCCCATCATCCACATAGGAGGATTCATGTACAAATGCTATTTTCTGATCCAAAATCTACTTCTCCATCCACTATTATGAAACACATCATGTTTTAATGGTGTAAAAACTTTCATGGTTTCTTCTATATCTTCATAATTGATTTCCAAACCCCAATCATGACACCCTATTATATCACCACTATTTAAATAAGGGGCATAGATGTTCACCTCTCCCTTCTTATTTCCATTATCACAATATAGAAATTTCTTCCTTTTGTCCTTGCATAGTTTAATGATATCGGCATCAGGTTTACTCAAGATATCCATAACTTTAAACATAACTTTACCTTTCAATTGTTTCCTTACATTATGAAAATACCTATCATCTATATCATAAGCTCTTATTTCAGCATTAGGACAGGTATCATTTAAAAACAGAGTCAAACCTCCGTATTGGGAGCCAAACTCTATAATTAGTTCCGGGTTAAGATCTGTTAAAATTTCAGCTATTGTATTCATTGCTTGCCATTCATGACGAAGCCTGATACCCTTATACCCTTATACCCTTATAATCAAACCCACCCATTTCCACCGGTTTAAATTTTTTCATATTTCTTTCTCATCCTCCATACCAATTCTATAGAAGGTTTAGCATCTTCTATACCATACCCTCCTCCATTTAGTATATCACGATACACCTCAGTATGTAAATCAGCAAAAACCTTATCCATACGAATAAGTTCCTCATTTACAGTAATTTCTCTAAATGCTCCTTCATGTCCTTCTGGTAGTAATCCACTATCAGTTGACAATAAAAAGTTAGCCTTGGCTCTATCCAGATAAACTGTTCCTTCTACTGTATGCTTGTCCATAGTATTGATTGCAAAACTCAATTGCTTTCCAAATATCCATATAAGCATATCAAATAGATGTATACCTATGTTAGTAAGTATACCACCAGACTTTTTATTATTACCCTTCCAGGACCTATCATACCATGGACCTCTTGGAGTAATATAAGTGATGTTTACTCTACACATACCAGAGGGTAGGTTTTCCTTGAGTTTCAATAATTCCGGATGATACCTTAGTTGAAGTATATTGTATATCTTTTTACCTGTTTCTTTTTCTATCACCTGTAATTGTTCTATATTTTTAGAAAAAAGGACTAAAGGTTTCTCACATATAACATCGGCACCTACCCTCATTCCTAATCTACAATGGGCATCATGTAAGTAATTAGGAGAACATATACTTAAATAGTCTATGCCCTTACCTTCCCTTTTCAGCAATTCTAAATGACGGTCAAACCTTTCTATTTCAGTAAAAAACTCACATTCAGGAAAATAAGAATCAAGTATACCCACTGAATCATGTGTATCCACAGCAGCTACAAGATTACCACCTATTTCTTTAATTGCTTTCATATGTCTTGGTGCTACATAACCGGCGGCACCCATCAATGCAAAATCAGTCATTTTCTCTCCTTTCTAACAACCATGCTTCAGTTGCTATTAATTGTAATTTCATTCTAATATCTTCTACAGTTTTTGGTTCAAAATCCTTATAATAGTCCCTAATTTCCTTTTCCCATAACTCCTTATAGCTTACAAAAGCCGGTGGAGAACTAACCAAAAAGTCAGGAATAATTTTATCATATGCATCTACTAACATCTTTTTCTTAGGTGGACTATAAAAAGGATAAGTTTCTTCAAAATCCAATCTCACAAAAGGAATTTCTAAATCCATTTCTAAATGATTATGAATGGTTTTATACGTGGATGTTACATACATTAATTGGATGGCCCATGCTTCTATATATCCTCTATTAGAGTATCCACCAAAATGTTCATCCGATCCTTCACCTATATAAACAGTTTCCCTTCCATCCTTTTTTGCTTGTTTTGCTAACCAATAGGGCCAAATATTATATCTTGGTTGATTAAAAAATTTCATTACTTTATAAAGTCCCTCTACAAAATTATCAATTTCAACCTCTTTATGAATTGTACCATAATATTCAGATACTTGCTTAGCTTTTTTATGTTCATCACCTTTAATTCCAAACTTAGCAGTATATGTATAGATAGGTTCTTTACATTTTTCTGATAAATGATGTAATACTATTGTTGAATCTACACCACCACTTATATATACAGCAGGCTTTGGTTTTACAATTACCTTTTCTCCTATAAGCTCCCCAATTCTTTCCTTCATATTTTTCTACCTGATATAAACCATCCTGAATGCTCCCATCCTTCGGGTTGTAATACCTTAATATCATCTTTTATGTTATTATTCCCAAACCATGTAAGAATTTCCTCGAGTGTATGAAAAGTTACGATACTTGGATGATACCAATCAACATTTACTAATGTAGATCCATCCAATCCCATATTATCATTATAGTAACACTTTAAGAAATGATTATAAATAAATTCTTGCATACCATATGTACCTTTCTTTATACCCAGCAAAGGGATATCTTCTTCTATAACAATACCCTCTTTAATTTTTTGTAATGATTTACCTAACTTTGATATGGATTCTGAAAAATCTAGACATTCATCAAAAGAAAGAAGTGTAGTATTGTTTCTTATATGTTCATCAGCTAAACTTCTTATCAAAGGTTTTTTACAATATATATAAACACCAATCAATCCATTAGGTTTCAAGTGATAACAAAGTTTAGAAAAATATTTCTCAGTGTTTCCTGTATGATGTAATACCCCATTAGAAAAAATTATATCAAAAAATTCCTTATCAAACGGTAAACTACCAAGGTCTGCTTTAAGAACTATAACATTATTCATATGTTTAGTTCTTTCTTTAGCTATTTCTACACTATCAGAGATGTCTACGGCATATCTTGTAACATTTTCATTAATATTAAACAACTCCTCTGCCCATCCTACCCCACATCCAGCATCTAAACAATTCATTCCATCCTTAAAAATATCATATAAATCCTTCTCTTCATGAATACCAAATAAAGGAAGAAACTGTTCTAACACATCAGATTTAGAAGTTCCATAATTTTTACCTTCCTCAGTTAACCATTTCTCTCCGAAACTCTTACTTGTTTGTTCCTTATTTTTCATAATCCCCCTGATAGATATTTCAATGGAAGATTTTCCTTAATCAACTCATTGAAATCATTATTTACACTTCTAAAATATTCATCCAATTCTGGTCTATGTTCCTTTAGTATATCCCAGTCAATATATGAGATTTTATCTAAACATTCTTTAATAAGGTATCTCCAAGAAAATATCATCCTAATCTTTTCAAATAAAGTCAAATTAGGATATTTATTAGACCTGATTTCTTCGTTATCTCTTAAAAAATACTTATCATTCCAATACTTTTCTTTATTTAGACATGATAGGAGTTCATTACCAGCAGGTATACTCTTTGGACCAAAAAAGTTTATAGGCCTATGAGCAGACCAAGGAAACAATTTATATCTTATTAACGATAATTTGATACCTAAAGCTGAATATCCTCTATTAGGCACCTTTTCTATCAATAACTCCCCAATCAAATCTTTATCAACACCAATCACTTTAAATATGTCATATAGGACCCTTTCCTTATCATCCTTAAAGTTTTCAAAAAAGAAAATGAAAACATCTTCCTTATTATAATATTTATATGTGGATTTAAGTAAATTAGTATAGTTTAAGTTGGTATAGTTTAAATCCTTCAAAAATTTATTAACAGTTTGATAATGATGTTCATGAATACACTCTCTATAACAGGATAGTAACCAATCTGTTTGATACCTAAAGAAAACGATAATCTTGGCATTTGGAAACAATAAGTGTATTAAAGAAATGCTTACATCCCAATCTTCATATGCTTTGAATAAATTTCCTGAAAACATTTCCCTGGATATAACTAAGGTTCCGTCTGAATGTAAGTTTTCAATTCTTTCCTGTTCCTTTGAAAATTTCTTAAATACATAAGGCTTATCAACATCATCAGCCTTCAAATAATCTACTGCATATTGTACTAACTTATCGGGATTATACACTATATCCAACTTAGGAAATATAAAATTCTGGAAATATTTTGTTCCAGTCTTATGTAATCCTATATGTATAAATGTTTTCATTCATTAACCTTCATTGGAAAACAATATTTCATATAAAAACTCATTGGTACAAGATTAGTCTTTGCTAAGAAATGAAACAATGGTTGTAAAATCTCAAATCTTCTTTTATACGTTGGAAAGTTTTGCCAAGGTATCGGAGGTTGATTCATCATAGTATTGTACAATTCATCGGATAAATTAAGACGTTTTTTAAATGTTGATATAGTATTCTCATTTATCAAAGGTGGTGTGTTATACTCTTTCCATGCTTCTTCACGACTCATTTTACCATTTCTAACAAGAGCAGAAAGAGTGTTATTTCTTAAATCCATGTTACATTTTTGGGGTAGATAAACACTATGGCAAAATTCTGTTATCACATTTTCTAAATGATGCCCCCCATAATCTTTCCATCCAAACTCTTTACTCAGAAAAACTTTTGCATCTTCTTTATTGTAATCTATATACCAATATGGTCGTATTTTTCTAATCCGTGAAACACAGGTCCACCACATAAATCTACTAAACGTCATTAGTGGAAATGTTTTCATTGGAAGTCTACCGAATCTTTTGTGAATTACCCTTACATACTTTCCATCAAAATAATTGTTGTTGAGTGGAGTAACACCTTCTTCAATAAATGAATGACCATCAAGAATATATTTCACATTGTATTTATGGGCTGCTCGGTATTGTACTTCTGCTAAACCTATATCTGATGATGCTTCAATTTCCCCTACACCTGAAAGAAAGAATGCTCTGAAAATATCATTAATCTCATCAAGATCTGGAGTATAAGTATATAAATCCACATCTAATGCTTTATTTATTTTGTTTAGATTACTATAAGCAATATCCGATCCCCATGAATTATCATATGTAGCTGCTAAAGGTCGTAACCCCCATTGTTTAACAAGATATAATAAATAAGACGAATCTGTACCACCGCTTACACCTACAACACAATCATACTTTTTACCCTTTCCTGCAACTTTCATATCATTAATAATTTTATCAAGTTCCTCTTTCCCTTTACCTGTACCTGTTCCATATTGATCTTTTAATTTCTCCAATTGCTTACAACAACTACATACTCCTTCCTCATCAAAAGTTATTCCAGGAACTCGTTCATCATATATACATTTAGTACATATCTTAACACCAGCTTTGTTTATATCTTGATTTAATAGCATCAGTCCTCCTTCTAATGATCTGATTGTGCAACTTCTTTAACTGTGGAGTTTTTTCCCAAATTCATTCTCCAATCTACTAATGTTCTAAGACCTTCTCTCAAAGAAGTCAGGTACTCAAAATTTAAATCTTTTTTAGCCAAAGAAGTATCACAAACTCTATTAGTAACAAATTCTTGTCCTACTTCTCTATATTCTATATCAAGATTAGAATTAGTTAGGTCTAACAACAATTCCACTACCTCTTTAATAGAAGTTTTTATTCCACTACCTACGTTATAAAAACCAAATGGAATATCAGATTTTAAAGCATATATATTGGCTCTCGCTACATCCCTAACATCAATGAAATCAAATGATTGACATCCATTTCCAAATACAATTGGACTTTTATCTGCAAGTATATTATCTATAGCTTTCATTATTACGGATGTATAGGCACCTTTGAAATCTTGTCTTGGTCCATATACATTCATATACCTTAGACCTACACCTTCAAGACCATATCTTCTATGAAATGCCTTAAACATATGTTCACCAGCTATTTTAGTTGCACCGTAAAAGGTCCAATTATTATAAGGGTGATCTTCTGTCATAGGTATCTCAACAGCATCCCCATAAACTGATGCCGAAGATGAATAAATTAGTCGTTCTATATTCTGATCAACACAAGATTCTAACACATTAAAAGTTCCTCTGATATTAACATCAAAAGCCGACCTTGGATAATCCTGACATTGTAAAAGCCATAAAGCCGCTAAATGAATTACTCCATCAGAATAATATATTGCTTTGTTTAATATGTCTGTTTGTATTATGTCCCCACCAATATCAAAAATAGAGCATCTATTTTTATCTTCAAGTGCTTCCTTTAAGTTTTCCTTAGTTCCTCTACAAAAATTATCATAGATTGTAACTTCCGATACATTCTCTTCTAATAGTAGATCAACCACATGAGAACCTATAAATCCAGCCCCACCAATTACTAATATTTTTTTATTCTTTAAATCCAATTTCTGACTCCTCAATTTCAATAAAACTATTATTCCCACATATGATAATATTATTGTTTACTACTCTACCTGGAATTCCATAATATTTGATATCAGATAGCATTTTTGCTCTCCATATCATAACTTTCTCACCATTATGATAAAAATATGCTCCAGGATAAGGATGTGATTGTGCTCTTATGAAATTATAAACCTCTAAAGCTGATTTATTCCAATCTATAAGTCCATCATTAGGTGTTCTTTGTGTACAATAAGAAGCTTTACTATGGTCTTGTTCATATCCTGATATTTTATTATATAAAATACCTTTTATATTCTCTTTAATTTTAAGCATGGATTGTTCTTCTATAAAGGTAAGAATTTCTCCTATATAAATATCTGGAGATATATAAATTGTTCTTTGAGCATAGATAGGACCATCATCCATTCCTTCTGTAAATTGAAATAATGAAAACCCAACATATTTTTCATTATTAATTATAGACCAAACTAATGGAGCACCCCCTCTATACTTCGGAAGTAAAGAATTATGAATACCTAATATTTTATAAGTACTAACAATTTCAGCACTTATAAGCCAATACCATCCAACCACTAAACATAAATCGGGTTCTATATCTTTAATTATTTGTTCAGAAACTTGTCTATTCTCACAAATCTCTATAGGTATATCATTCTCTTTACAATATGATTTTATATCCTTTAGTTTATTTCTACCATCGGATGAATCATCAATTGTTAGTACCTTAACAAGCTTTTCCGGTAAGGTTTCATGCAAAGCTTTGAGACATTTATAACCTATGTTTTTACTACCTAAAAATACGATTTTCTTCTTCATCAATATCTTATATACTCCTTAAACACATATAAACCTCATCAATTTCCCTTTCTGTTAATTCATAGTATAATGGTAAAGCCAATGACCTGTTATACAAATAATATGAAATAGGACAATTATTAGATGAATTATATACTGGTTGCGTATGAGAAGCGTATGTTCCTATTTGACAACCTATATCTTCCCCTCTTAATTTATTCATTAACTTATTTCTATCAATACACTCATCAACTGTGGTTACATAACTTTGATATACATGATTACTATTTAAATATGGCTGTTCTATATAAGATATCTCTTTTAGTCTTTCATCCCATAAGTTTGCTAAGTACCTTTTTTTAGAAGTAACCTTATCTATACTTTTTAGTTGAGTGACACCTACAGATGCAGTGATATCACTCATTTTATAATTATATCCTAAATCATCAAAGATTAGACGACCATCTATTGAGGTGGTTCCAAAGGTTGATAATTTTCTTATTTTATCTGATATGGGATCACTATCAGTAATTGCCATACCTCCTTCACCTGTGACTAAATTCTTTCTAGCATGAAATGAAAAACAAGCAATGTCACCTGATAATCTAAATTCAGAACTAAATGCACAAGCAGCATCTTCAATAACAAATAAATTATATTTCCTAGCTATCTCACATATACTCTCCATATCGGCTAATTGACCAAATAAATGTACTGGAATAATAGCCTTTGTTTTATCAGTAATTCTCTCCTCAATTAAATTAGGATTCATATTGTAGGTTTGAGGATCGACATCTATAAATACAGGTTTTGCTCCACAATATAATACTGAATGTCCTGTAGCTGGAAATGTATAATCAGCAACTAAAACCTCATCTCCTTTACCAACCCCTAAAGATAGTAACGCTAAATGTAATGCAGCAGTACAATTTGAAAGGGCTACTGCATTATTAACATTAAGAAGGTTGGAAACTTTATTCTCAAATTCTCTAACCTTTGGTCCATTAGAGACCCAGCCTGATTCTAATACTTTTGAAATTTCATCTATTTCTGTGCAATCAAAGTACGGTTTTGCTAAAGGAATCATTTTTTTGTTTTTTATCCTCCAATACATTTTCTATGACTTCTATCATTAGTTCTAACTTATTATTAATACTGAAATTTTCCCTTGAGAATATCATTCCGTTTCTTCTAATATCATTGTAGTCATTAGGATTTTTAAGTACCATATTCACTTGTTTAAAAACATTTGCCTCAGTAATAGGTATATAATGAACATTGGGTTTAAATCCTAAATTAGTTAAATCTTTCGTGGTATCTGTGAGTAGTAATGAACCAGCTGCGGTAATTTCAAACATCTTGGTGAGTGTGCTATTGAAAAATGGTGAAGGACCTAAACAACAAAAATATTTATTAAGCATTTTAGCATAACCATCAAACCATGCACTTTCTTTTACAATATTACCTTCAGCTTGTTCCATATTACGATATATATGTAATCTTAATGGGTATGCTTCCCCTACAGCTCCAGTAAAAAGACATTTCATTACAGGATTTTCATTAAACGGTAAATTAACATATCGTTCATGTGGTCCAAAAAAACTTGGTGACCATATCATTTGATCTTTATATTCAGGATATATTTCACCAAGTGCATCATACATACTTGTTATTGTTACATCTGACCTATTAAGAGCTTTACGAAACCATTCCTTTTTTTTATTTTCTACTGTTATTTGATGTTCCCAATTACAATAATCATCACTATGTATATCCGATGATACACCCACAATCTTAATATTTTTAGGTGTATTTATTACACTTTCCCATAGTAATTTTATAATATTACGTTTTGGAAATCCTTGTATTATGATAACATCAAAGTCTTTTAATTCGTCTACATTTATATCAAATCTAAAATCTATATCAAATCCAAAATAATCTGATAATTGTTTATATAACAAACTACGACCATCAACAGCTCCTTCACCACTAGATTTTATATGTTCACCTTCATTTTTTTCATATGGGGATATTCCATGTCCCGCTAAAATTATTCCTTTGGCATTACCTTTATATCTTTCCATTATTTTATAATCTCCTTGTATAATTCCATATCCAATTTGTTAATATGTTCTATTTCTTTTCTTATATCATTACTTACAAGTTTCTTTTTGCCTCTCCTTAGAATTTTATAGGTTTCTGGTAAACCCAATTCAAATAATTTATTGAATTCCAAAAAACATTTATGGTAATTTTCTAATGTAATAAAAATTTCTCATTTTCTTTTATCTTCTTTCTCCTATTTTCTTTCTCCTATTTTCTTTGCTGGATTACCCGCCCATATTTCAAATGCTGGGATATTTTTAGTTATTACACTACAAGCACCTATGATAGCACCTGCACCTATTGTTTCTACACCTATAATTAGAGACCTTACACCTATAAATACATCTCTTTCTATATGGAGTTCAACAGGTATAATTTTTTGAATTTTCCCTCTTCTACCCCTTGAATGGTTCCATTTATGTTGATGGGTAAGTATCATAGTTTCAGCACCTACTTCAGCGTATTCAGCTATATAAACATTACTTGCAAGGTCTATTCTAACATCTCTATGTATATGACATTTCTCATCAGCAAATAATTCACCTTTAAATAATTTTTTGTGTGCATATGTAAGTGTAGGTATACCCATTATACTATACTCCTAATTGTTTGAAATACCTCAGCATACTTCACTCCTATTTCACTACCCCTTATACTTGCTATAAGTTTAACAGTATTAGTTAAATCAGGTCTTTTAGCTAATTGACTCTTATAACATTCTATGGCTTCTATCTTCTTCTCTATATGTTCCTTTGTTAATGGTATATATGTGGTCATATTTGATTTACCCATACTATTCCATATATTCTCATATCCAAGTATAGTAGAGTGACGAAAGGCTCTTATACCTTCCTCACGTATAACCTTATGGTCTTGGTGTATATCATTACTATTAGGGAGTAATACTATATCAGGTTGTACACTTAATTTAGATATTATCATAGCATCTAATATTTCTTGTCTATGAGAAGGAAAGGTTCTAACCTGAAACATTACTTTATATTGTATAGTACATGTACCAAGTTTTTCTTCTGCTTGTCTTTCTTCTATTCTGGTAGAAGTTATATCAAACTCCTCTGGTATTGATTCCTCTGCAAAAGAGAATATCATATTAAATACTTCATGGCCTTCATCTATAAACCTTGCTACAGTTTCACCACAACTTATCTCCATATCATCAGAATGTGGGGATAGAACTAATATTCTTTTAGAATTTTCCGTCATATTGTTTTCCTTTTTCTGTTAATTGTAAACTGAGAGGGTCATTGGGGCTTACTTCCATAAAATTTGACATACGACCCATACCTTGAGGACCAATACCTTTACCGGCCCATGTATTAACAATTCTTCCTATATCTAATCCTATACCACCACAATCTTTCGTCCATATAGAATATCCTTTAGCTAAAAATCCACCGGCTATTAAGAATATATCTATATCATCAATCATCAATTTTATCTGATTTTTTACATCCTGATAAAGGTTATAGTGCCATATACCGCATGGTGGTATATTAAGTTTATCATCTCTTGGGGATTCTTCTGGTATACTTATAACTTCACATCCTATTATATCACCTAATTCAGGAAAAGAAGTAATTAAGCATATCTTTTTATCCCTAATGATGTTCCATAAGTTATATTCTCCTTCTATGAACAACAAATAACCTATATCAGGATTGACGAAATTGGTATTGGTTATACCTATCTCTTTATGCACTCTTTCCCATTCTCTGAATACACTTGTTGGTTTTATATTCTTATCAAAAAACTGTCCATCAGTAAACCAAGCACCAAGACAAGCAACATAATCAGACCTATTACAAGAATCTATCAACATCTTAACAACTTCCTTACCCTTTTCCGGTGGTATACCTTGCTCTATATTTTTTCGTTTAGACACGGTACCTATCATCATAGAGGAAAATTCAGCATTACCCATCCTCATAATTGAAAAGGATTTATTATCATCTAAACATTCTTTAATATGAGTGTATATATGTGAAACTTTACATACTGTTGTACCTTCCATGTAATTATCTTCCATTTATTACCTCCATTTTATATCTGGCATTATAACTTTAGGATTTATGTTACTCCTATAAGGTTCAAGGTCCTTTAACATCCCTTCTATTTCTCTTTCCATATCAGTTGTAGGTTCATAGCCGAGATCGAATAGTTTTTGATGGTCTGGTTTATAGTAGTGGTTCTCCACTTCTGTCCTTGGATTTGGTATATTGATGATTTCAGTACTATATCCAAGTTCCTGTGCTTTGCTCCATACCATATAAGCCAAGTCTTTCAATGTGTACACTTCCTCGAATTGATTTAGAACTCTATATTCTCCTTCTTCTGGTGGATTATCTATAGCTAAGTTAAGACATTGCATTGAATCCTTTAGAGGTAGAAATCCTCTCTTTTGCCCACCTGTACCATAGAGAGTAATAGGTTCTCTCGCTATTGCTTGGGAACAGAATCTATTGATGACAGTACCGAAGCATTGGTCATAATCAAAACGAGTATGTAGTCTTTCATCATTTTCCATTTCAGGTATTTTTGTTCCATATACTACACCTTGCATTATATCAGTTGATTTTAAATTCCATGTCTTACAGGCGAATTGAATATTAGTGCTATCATGGACTTTAGTAGCATGATAAAAACTTCCTGGTTGTTTAGGAAATGGTAACATGGACTTCCTACCTTTATATTCTACTTCTATGGGGCCTTCAGGTATAGCAATGTTTGGAGTGCCATATTCTCCAAGAGTTCCGAGTTTTACCAAATGAGCATTCGGACAATGTTCTTTCATAGCATAGAGTATATTCAAAGTCCCTATTACATTATTATTGTGAGTATATACAGCCTTGGCATTATTCATCATGGAATAAGGTGCAGAAGGCATTTCAGCTAAATGGACTATAGTATCTGGTTGGAAGTTTTTGATATCTCTAGAAATACTAGAATAATTCATAACATTTCCAAAAGTAAAGGTGCCACCAAATTTTCTAATAAGACCTTCTCTATCTATCATACTTTTAATGGGTAATAAAGATTCTCCACCCACCTCTCTTACCCATCTCCTACGATCACCAGTATCAATACAGAATACTTCATATCCCTTAGACAAAAGATAAAGTGATAGAGACCATCCTAAATATCCATCAGCACCTAAAATACATACACGCATTACAACTCCTCCTTAAACAATTTATCTATATCATCCCAATCGGATTTTTTCCTATACCACATTTCAAATTCTGGTTTATTCTGCTCTTCCATCCACCAATCACATAAATATTCTTGTTTCCATTTATCTCCAAATACAGGTACCATTTCTGATAAATCAACTTCTCTAATATAAACCCCCGGTGCTTTCATCACAACTCCCCTTTTTGTACTGGCATAGTTATACCAGTCGCTAAGATTTCATGTACTTCTGTAGGCTCAACCCAGAAAGTGGTATTATCACTGAATGTTATACTGACCTTCAGGGGGGAAATGGAATATTCTTTTATAGTCTTCCCTTTTAGATCATTCATAATTTCTCCTTGAACATTTTATCCACTTCATCCCAATCTGAATTCCTCTTTTTTAGAGTTTTTTGACCCCATATAATAGCTCCAGGTTCTATAGATATTTCATTATTAGATGCTGGCTGAACCCACGTTATATCACCAGTATCACCAGTACCATCAGCATTTGTTATTGTCCAAGTAGTTGCTGCCGTTCCAGTATCATTTCCTGTCACGTATGCCGTTCCATCATATTCCATTAAGTAACTCTCCACATATCAATCATAAAATCATCATTCCTTGGAGGGTTCCAATATACTTTTCCTGGTTTATATCCATTTAACCTCACAGATCCCCCTTCACCATGTTTTTGCCTTCCTAAATGCTTCATATAGTAACCATTATTTAATTGCATATATTCTTCCCTGGTTTTATTTCCACCAAATTCCTTTAAACAGCATAATCCATATCCAAGAAAGTAAGTTCCTGTATTCTCCATTACCCATTCAGGTCCTCTAACAAGGTCACCTTTCAGTATATCATTCATTCTCCAGTGTATATTCTTATCAAAGCTCTTCCAAAAAGGTTTAATATAGGATGCTCTCCATAAGGCGGGTGTAAATGCCCAATGAGGGTCAGTAACTAAAGGTACACCATCCCTTACTACTTGCTTCTTAGTAAAATAATTCCCTCTCTTCCATGATATGCGTCTCTTATGAAAAGCTATCTGGTTGATTCCAGGATGTTTGTCCATCAAGTCTACTAATGGGTTCAAATCTAAAGGTTTTATTAGTTCATAATCATCCTCAACATTCAGTATATAAGGAGTATTGGTTTGTTCTAATAACCAAGTTAGTGATGGTCCTTGTCCTATAGGTGTTTGGTTAACTTTGGATACATCATATATACCAACTTCATTTATATAATCAGTACATTGTTTTGACCATTCTTCATGTAAAGAATCTTCATGTATCAGCCATCGAAATCCTCCATCATATTTCAAGTTCTTCTGTAGTGCTTCTGTAGTAGTTTTAAGATAATCAGGTCTGGAAGCACTTGTCCTCATTATATCAATCATTATAGAACACCTGATCACTTGTTCTCATAAACCTTCTTCCTATAGGTATCTTATCCTGATAGGCCCTTACCTCATCATCGGTTATCTCATCAAGCATCATTTGAATAGCTAAATAAGGCTCACAAAAACCTTTATCATATATGTAAGTACTTAGTCTTGGATTAACTTCTATCACTTTATCCCCTATGAACTGAACACCGTTACAATACTTCAATCCTAATTCCTTTGTTATCTTCTTACACATCTCAACATGGTAGGGAGAATCTACCAATACACCTTTAGAGCTTAGACCGTACTTGGATTCCTCTCTTATCTTTACTGTAACTAATAGAGCATCACTATCTTCATTTGCTAATACCATGCAGTCGTATTCGGTCCCTTCTACAAATTCACACAGAAGTAGATCGGGTAATTGATTTTCGTTCTCAAATAGTTTTATGAAGGTATCCATACTTATATATGGCTTGAATGGCCTCTCTTTAAACAATATATCAATGTCATTCCTATTTTTATCTATTATACGAAACCCTCTTGAACCCTTACCTATATATGGTTTAAAGCATATCTTTTTACTTGGATATCCTAAATGGAAGGCTCCAGCTTCAAAATCATCAAGGTCATAAGGTGTAAAATATTTGGGTATAGGTATATCAGCTTTCTTTAATTTTTCATACAACAAAAGTTTATCTTCAACATCTTTGATAACCTTGTAATCATTAACCATTAACCATTAACTTACATCCATTTACAGATTTTATTTGTGGTTTCATAGCTGCTATCTTTGCTATTTCTAAACTTGATTCAGGTATTACAATATCAGGTTTCTCATTAAATATCACATCAAACAATTCTAATTTAAAATAACCATCTGATGCAGGAGGAACTTGATGGAACTTATCAACCATAAATCTACCACTTGCATTTTCATCCATATCTGTACCTATAATTTCAATATCACGCTCTTTAAAATAGCCTTGAGTTGTTTGAATAGAGGTATAAAACCTGGTGTTCCACATGCAGTTATTAGTATTTTAAGATTCTTCATTGTTAATTAATTCCTCGATTCTTTTCCTTGATTCAGGATGCATTTTCATTTTACTACCATTCTTGTCATACCATTTTTTAACATTCGGAGTTCCTTGTGCTCTACCCGCACCACACCAATCACAATACATTTCTTTTATATATATCTCCGGTATCTTGAATATCTTAGTGCCACCTCCATCTTCTGGAAGTATCCACCACTGCCAATGATGCTTATTTCTTTTCTGATGAAGTAACCAAGCGTAGTCGAATTTACTATCACCTGTATCGGTTGGTTTATAATAACCCGTTTCATCTCTACCTTTATTGATATCGCTTTTCATTGTACCATAGAAGTAGTTCGCATAAGGGAACAACTCACTTGGGAGAAATTTACTCCAATCATGTATGATACCTCTCCATACTATACCTTGTTTACAGCAGGCAAGGAAAACAAACCACTTATGCCTCAATAAGTAAGATAAATATTTAAGATGCTTCATTGCCCTCTCTTACTAGCTTTATACCGATATAATCAGCAGGCGTTAGTCCATTTTTATGAAACACATGGCTAATTTTATATGATTGAAGCCATTGTTTTTCAAATTCCGTTTCTGGTAATATCATTAAGCTATTGTTTATAATTTCAGTTTTCATAGCTCTTCCTCAAATAATTTATTAATATCTCCCCACTCATCTTTTGGAGACCATACTATAACTCTATGAAGATAATCCAATAATATTTTTACATTCTTCCTATCTAATCGAGGATTCCAAATATCTTGTAATATTCTTCTTCTTACATCTGTTAAAGGAACCGTATCCTCCATTCATATACCCCACTTCCTCACTATCTCTTTACCTTCTGACATATTACTTATATGATTATACAATTCTTTTATCCTTATCGTGTCTGTATGGCTTTTTAAGAACTCATTATAACCATTTTTACTTATTATATCACATTCATCCTTATTGTCAAGTATCCATTTTCCCTTTTCTGCTATATTACTACAATCATCTCTATATTTAACCATACAATCTTCTGATAGAAAGTTATGATCAAAACCAGGACTTAGTAATGTAGAACCGGACGCCATAATTTCAAACATTTTGGCATGCGGACTTCTTATACCAGAGTTACCTAACATTGTGTCTGTGAGCATTGCTCTATGTAGCCTTAAAAATGGAGCATATTTGATACCCCCAATCTTACCACCATTGTTTATAAGGTTTTCTTGTTCTAATAATTCTATTGCTTTACTTCTTTGGGTATAAGAAGAGGAAGAAGTAGTTCCGGTGAACCCTACTTTAGGTATTTTCCATTTGGTGGGATAGAATTCTTTCTCGTCAGCTGAATAGGGAACCCACACAGAAGGAATGCCTATATGTTTTTGAAAGGACTCAATATCGTATACCCCTCTTTGTATAACGATGTCAAACTGATTATTCTTATACCAATAGAATTTATTCCTTTCTACAATTTTCCTATAATCCACTGCTATCATTACCTTCAGACAAGGAATATCCTTCAAGTAACCATCCAATACATCGCTATGAGCTAAGAGTAACATAGCATCAGGTTTGTAATCAGAGTATAATTCTTCAGCTGAATATATGATACCATCTTTGCTATAGGCTTTGACACCATAATAATCACATAAAGTATTGAGTTTATTGACAAATCCTATATTGATACGATAATTTATTTTAGTATCTGGATCATGTTCTGGTAATATGGATACTATTCTCATTTCTTAGTAATTTTCCATATACATCTTGGTGAACGTGTGCTATCTATACCTTGAAGGTTGTGCTTCCATCCTCTCTTTTCTATTTGAGCTATAATCTCTTTAACATGAGGGGTTTCTTCTCCTTGTGGGGCATTATTTGATTCAATATAGCATTCATGCCATTTTAACCTTTCTAATACTTCAAACATCTTTTCCTTAATGTGTTTATAAAGACTAAGGGCAAATATAATATTGATAGGTCTTTTTGTTTGCTTGAAAAATGAATTAATGTATATAACCACATCATCAACCTTAGTTAAGTCCTTACACATATAGTTGATATTATACCCGTTATGTCTTGCCAAATCCCTTGCACAATCTATATAATCAGCTTCATTATCAAGACCCATAACATGGCGAGCACCTCTTTTCCAACACTCACAAGCTACTGAACCAAGGTTACATCCTAAATCCAGTATTGAATAATCATTTATCTCTTCCGGTATACCCATTACTTTCATTCTCTCATTAGTATTTCTTGCACCCACTACTTCTTCCCCATCAAGATAATATGACTGATAATTTTCCTTCCTTTCCTTGTGAGGAAATTGCGTAAGTTTAGCAATCTTCTCCTTTAATTCTTCCATATCATTCTCCTTATATTCAATTTGCTTCCATGAATCCTTCGGTAAATCCTTTAGTGTCATCATATCATAAAGTGAGCGTCGAATATCTATAATATACCCATCTATAACATTATCTTCCTTTCGCATATCTCCTTTAGCACTATCACTTATATTCAATAATGGTAATATGTGATTTGTAAACCTATCAGGTAATGGTATATCGGAACTATAATAACCATAATTACTGGGCTTTTCTGTAAAGGTGTAATGCCCAGTTTCATTTATCCCATAAGCATTTCTCATATAATAGCCAAAAACTCCTTTAGAATCACATACAGTTGTTCCAGGATAAAAATCTGACACCATATTCTTTACATAGAACATTCCCTTTATAGGTGGTGCAAGTACTAATTCAGCTAAACCCTTAAATATAAGATACTCATTCATAATGGACTGCAATGATCTCTTATCCCAATATCTATTATTATCATTGAATGTTTTATCTTGTATTTCTTTTGCTTGTTCGCCCTTATCCCAATCACGAAATGATGTTATCTTACCATTATAGCTCCACGGTATTTTCATTTCGGGCTTTGGAATCCATATACTATGCTTACCTTTCACTATACTAAAAAACTCCCCGTCTATAGTTATACCGTTTCCTTCTATTATCACCTCATTGTAGATCTTCTTGATTAACTTCAATTTATATAGTCTCCTTTATATCCTTTTTGTATATAGGTAAAGTTTCTCCACCTTCAAAGTAATTCAATACACTCTGTACCCTTTCCTTTGTTGAATGATACTTCTGACAAAAATCAAATCCTTGTCTCCGTATCTTATCACCTTCTTTAGGTTCCTTTATAACATACTTATCATATTGCTCTTTTAAATGCTGAGCATTATCTCTCTTATAAGGAATATAATGCATTTCAGGTTCAAAAAATGTATCCATTGCTTCACATTGATCATGAAAATAAAGAGCACCTGCTCCACAATATTGAAAAGGTCTAACGTCCTGATAAAGAGGAATGTTTACACCCATCTGCATACCAAGTACGGATTTAGCAGAAGATGAAAGTTCTGCTGTCTGAAAACGAGTATTACCTGTTTGTGGTGTTGGATAAACCTTTATATTGATAAGTCTTTTGAGTTGTTGTATAAACATTCTCCTTGGTCCATGATGAGTAGAAGAATCAAGATCACCTGTAAATGCCATATCACAATTATAACGTGGATCAGAATCAGCTATATCTTTTTGATAAAATGCCATATAAGGCCAATGTATAGTAGGTATCCTCCATATGTTAGAGAACTTTTGATAGTCACCGTGATTAACAAGCCCAAGGTCAACCCACTGATCAATTGGTTTTGGATAACGGGGTATTTCTCGAGAGTCCCCCATGTGATACAATACCTTTGTTCCCATTCTTCTACGCATTTCACTAAGCATTTGTAACACATCATGTCTCAATGGTCCAAAAATCATATGACAAAAAATAAAATCGGGCTTGAACCAATCTAATTCCAGTTTGATGTCATGCGTAGACCTATTAACAAGTTGAACAGTTTTAGCCCAACATCCACAACGTATAGCTCCTTCGAGTGTGCCATATAGAAAGGCACTATAATAATTCTGTATATTACCAAGTATAACAATTCTTTTCGGACGTAACATAATCCCTCCTCTTTATATTACCCTTTATACCTTCCATGCCTGATAGAACCATCCCCAGTTCCTAAATGGAAGTGATACCGTCCATCATCACAATTTAAAGCTTCTTCTTTTGTGAATCCATGATCTTTCATAAGCATATCAATATGTCTTATGCAACCTAACCAATAGGTCCCTGTGTTAGCAATTACCCAATCAGCATCTCTCATGCCTCTACCACCTTTTAATACCTCATTCATTTTCCAATGCACATTATCAGCAAAACTTACCCATTTAGGCTTCAAATAGCTTAACCTAAATAAAGAAGGTGTAAATGCCCAATGAGGGTCAGTAACTAAAGGTACACCATCCCTTACTACTTGTTTTTTAACGAAGCCTGGTTTCTCATGCATTATGGTTCTCTTATGAAATCCTATTTGGTTGATATCGGGATTATTATCCATCAAGTTACATAATGATTCTATATCAATTTCTTTTATAGGGTCTTGGTCATCCTCCCAATTTAATACATAAGGTGTTTTGCATTTACCTAATAACCATCCGAGTGAAGCTCCTTGCCCTATAGGTGGATTATGTCTTTCTATTACACTGTATACACCACTCTCCTTAGCATATCTAATACATTCATCTGACCTTCCACCATCTATTTGATCTTCATGAACCATCCAACGAAAATTCACCGTTGGTTTTAAGAACTTTACCATTGACTCTGTTGATATCCTTAGATAATCAGGTCTAGATGCTGAAGTTCTCATTATATCTACATCTCTCATAATTTTTTTCTCCTTTTATTATTTCTTATATCTTATTGAATCTGGCATAGGAGGATTATTAGGATCGAAATTCTTAATTAATGGGTTAGTACAAGGTTTGGGACCGGGTTCATAATCCATTTCTCCACCAAGACTTTTAGAAATAATTTTATGTATTACAGATTTTCTTTGGTCATATGGAAATCCATCATATTCTACTTTTAAGAAATTGAATAATTCTTCTGTAGTTAGACCAACACTAAAATATCCACCATACCAATCATTTATACTACCATCACTACCTCTTAAACTACCATATTTTGTGCAATTCTTAACAAATCCTAATGTTGCCGTAAAGTTTTCTCTTGTAACTCTAACAGTACTATAACCAAGGTGTAATGCATAACCATCCTTAAATACATTATAATTACAGGTTTTAAATCCTTCTTTAAATAAACTATAACAATAAGGAGCTGATGCCCATCCAGCGTTACCGAATGTTGATATACCATGTTCTGTCCAACTTTTCATATCACATAAAATAAGACAAGAATTTGGAAATCCACCTGTAGTCTCAGCATTATATTTGTCCTTATAATATTCAAATCTACCTGTATGATTTATCACTATACCATCTATTCTACCTGATGATTGTCCTACAGCAAGTATCTTTTCATCAAGGTCAAAACACGGTAACATATTAGGTATAAGGTTTACACCCTTTGGTAGTATATTGGTATCGGAATCCAGTATTAAAACATATCTGGTTTTAACATATTCAAGACCGGCACTTATAGCTATACCATGACCCAGACTTGTATTTTGTTCTGGATTTTTACCTCTTGATGTTTTATTATAATATCCTAATGATTTAGGTTTACCCCCTCTTACAACTGTTACATTTAAAGATTTGTCATTTTCGAGACTATTTAAGTAATTTAATATATTTTCTTCATCAGAGCAATCATCTACTATTACTATATTAGCATACTGTTCCTTTGGTATATAAGCAATAGCTGATTCTAATGCCAACCTAAAAATATTATAATTATTTCTCACTGTGTAAAGTAATGTTACATTTCCTGCCATTTTATTCTCCCCCAATCATTTCCTTTATTTCTTCTTCTGTCATTTTTTGAGTATTGAGTGTACCATAAGGTTCGGTCAATCTGTTATTTTCCCTTTCTATATTAGATACTATAAAAAAATCCCAATCCAGTATAGTAGTAAAGGGTAGTTCTCTCTCAGATATTAGATCTTCTTCGAATTTTTCCACATGAGATCTAACACCTATAAGTTCCACATCATCGGATATACTTTTAGCTAACTCATATATATTAACAGTTTTCATGTCTCCTTTAACACCCGTCCATCCACCACCATGTAGATCACACATACCAATAGATTTATATATGAATTTTGCAGCATCCTCTAAAGAAAACATCATTCTATTCATCCTTTTATCAGTAACCCTCAAAGGTATACCACCCTCTTTCATTTTTTTCCATCTCGGTATTATAGAACTACTACTATTGGCAACATTGGCAAATCTACAAGAGATGAATTTATTTCTATCAGTGTTTGCTTCCATAAAACATTTTTCTATTAAGAATTTTGTATTGCCATAAACACTTTTAGACTTACATGCTTTGTCAGTGCTTATATTTATAGTTATAGGAACGTGAAACCATCTACTTGCTGAAATCACATTCAAGCTACCCAATATGTTTATCTTACAGCCTTGTATAGGATGTTGTTCTATTACTTCTATATGCTTCATTGCAGCGGTATGAATTACTATATCTGGTTTCACTTTATCATAAACACTATATAAAGCACATTCATCTTCAATGGAGGCTGTGTAATTAGTAACTAAAGGAAATTCATCTTTTAATTCTGCTTGTAGTTTCTCCCCCCTACTGATATTATAGAACTCATATAGGTCATAATATTTTTTAATGAAAGCCTTACCTATTGAACCAGAACCACCTGTTATCAACACTTTTTTCATTTACCCAATACCTCCTTGAACATTTTTCTATAGTTTTCTGCTTGTATCTTCCATGTCCATTTTTCTTCTACTGTTTGTCTTGCTTTCCTTCCCATCTCCTGTACTACTTCTCTATTGTTCTTCATCCAATTTAACCGTTCTATATATGATTTAACATTCCTTTCAACCATATACCCATTAATACCCTCATTTATGAATTCTGGTACATTACCTATCTTATTACCCACAAAACATCTACCTGTTGATGTCGCTTCCAGTAATTGATTAGGAGTACCATCCATATCAGAAGCAATCATTATCATATCAACATCATGATAGAAAGGTGGTATTTTCCCTGGTTTTATCACATTAGGGGAGTTAAATCTACATACTTGGGATTTCAATTTTACTTCCGCTTGTCTACAAGATTCTATAACAAATTGTACATAACCCTTCCTCGTAGTATTTTTACCCACATAACCCACTGTAAATGGTTTAGTTATGTCTCTTTCTTTAAATGCAAAAAGGGTTTCATCAACACCATTAGGTAAGTAATATACTTCACTATAATACTTTTCTAATTCCTTTTGTAGCAATACACTATTAGCATGATGAAATTTAGAACCATCCAACATCTGTTTCCAATTACCCCTATAACTGGTATATGTATGTGATGTTACACCTGTCAATTTTTGCTCAGCTGGTATATGAGAAAGGAAATGTGAAGCACCACAATCAAATGTAAAATACAAGTCAAACTTTTCTTTCCTATCGAACTTATCTGTTGGGGATGATTGAAAATATCTTATAAATATATTGAAATCGTCACTTAACCATTTCTTTATATTCTTAGCTTTAACATCCCATGCCCAGCCCCTTACATCTGAAAGTATTAGTATATCAGGTTTTCCATTTTTAGATCTTTCTCTTTTTATTATTTTTGTTGGTTCTTCCTTCTGCTTTGGTTCTTCCTTCTTCTTCTTTTGCTTTTCCCTTCTTATTACTTCTAAATCTCTTAATGTGCCTTCATCTGGACCATATTTTATTTTCCATTCTTCTGGAGACATATCCCTTTTCATATTATTCATATCCTTTTTAAGTAGTTCAGATTTAACTTTTAGAGATTCCCTTTTCTTTATAAGGTCCCTTTCCTCATCATCAATCTTTTCTAATTCTTTAGATATATCAATTATTCTCTTTTCAATTTCACCTTTATTTGAATATTCCGTTGATTTTCTATTATTTACTATATCCCACAACATTTTTCTATAGTTTTCTGCTTGTATCTTCCATGTCCAGCTTTCTAATACAGTTTTTCTTGCAATATTACCCATTTTTATCAGTTCATTTCTATGATCACGAAAGTATAGTATTTTTTCAGCATATTTATCAACATTCTTTTCAACGAGAAATCCATTAATACCATCTTGAATAAACTCTGGCATATTACCAACTCTATTGGATATTATAGGTCTTCCACAAGCGGCAGCCTCTAATGCTGTATTGGGTGTCCCGTCTTCTTGACTTGCTACAATGAAACAATCAAAACCATTATATATTGACGGCATTGTTTCATGTGTTAAAGCTTCAGTATGATCTTTATAATTAGGATGATATAAACATTTAGCTTTCTTTACAGCCGGTTCTATAAATTCTAACTGACCCTTTAATGGAGATAATTTACCAACATGACCAACTATAATGTTTTCTCTTTCATTAGGTATGGGAGTGGTGGGTCTAAATAGTGTTTCGTCTACTCCGTTAGGTAGGTAATATATGTTATCATGAATATTTCTTAATTGACTAAGCAACAATTTACTGTTAGCATGAACAGCTCCAGCAAGATTCATCTTAGGTTCTATTACACTTATAGGTCTATGTGATGTAATACCAGTAACCTTTTTATTTTTAGGTATCCCTTTCAAAGGTTCAATATCTATATAGCTATAACCGAATGTGAAATATACATCATATTTTTTGGGATCTATCTTACCCCCAGCAAGGATACAGGTAATATCAAACTCATTAGATAAATATTTTTTCAATTGAACGGATTTAAAATACCATGCCCAATTCTTTACATCACATATAAACAATACCTTCGGCTTAATCACCTTTTTAATTTCTGATGTTATATACAGATGAGATTTTTCCTCGGGCTTGACAACCTCGGGCTTGACAACCTCGGGCTTGATCACCTTTTTAACTTCCTTGGGTTTATTACTTTGCCCTGGACTGTTTACAATCATACCTATTTTTGACATTTATTACAATTTCCTTTTTAAATATTTTTCTTTAGTTTCCTTCCATGATAACTTAATTAAATCATCATAAAATAGCATTTCTGTATTGTATTTATCATTTTCAATCATGTTTTTTAGCCTTTTTGAGGCATATTTTTCTTTCCATAGATCAGTTAATGCTTTTATAGAATTATCAAATAAAGGCTGTCCATAATCTTCAGTTTCACCTCTTAAATATTCATTAGTATTAGTGTATAACCTGCACCAATAAGAACCTCTTGGAGCATGATTAGCAGGAGGTCTTATACCATAATTACTATATATCATGGTTAGTATCCTACCTTTAGGTCTGGAACCTTCATATATTCCTCTAATTTTTTCAGGATATTTTTTCTTTAATTCTTTTACTGCTTCCTTATATACATTATCAGATGGTTCCAATGATATCTTACCTTCAGATGTGCCGCATTTCCTCCAATACTTCAAACGGGTGTACTGACTAAATCCACCATAAAGACTTGTAGTTGTTATGCCTATTAGTTTTTCCTTATTATAATAGGCATTCCATGTATCAACCACAGGCTTAGAACAAACCATTAGAGCAATAAGTTTACCACCTACATAATTATATCCTAATGGTTGAGTTGGAGAGATTGAGGAACCCATAGCTGTATATCTGAGGAATTTCTTTAAACGATCATCTCTTGACCAGCCTATATATTCGTCTCTAGGTTTTAGTGATATGAAATCGGAACCTAATGATATGATTCCAATGTAGGTAAGGTCAGGTTTATTCATTACAATAAACCTTTTAATGCGACCTTTGTTAGCATTCCAATGTGCCGAATGTGTAAATATGCGGAGAGTATTCCAGGTAAGGCTTTGATCCTTAGTTATTACAGGAATAATTATTGGTTGGATTTTTAGGTAATCTTCTGGTTGGCTTGGTTTCCAAATACATTGCTTGACTTCCCACATTTTTTGCTTTTCAGCTATGGACCATTCTCTATTGTGTATTTGATGCCAACCACGATATAGAGTATATTCCTTTATATTCATACTGGACAACATATTAAAATTTTCTTCAAACAATTTTTTTATATTACTCATACGTACATATTAACTCCCTAATTAAAAAAACTATTTATTACGGTCTTCTTCTTTAAATCCCTTTCTTTCTTCTTCTTTTGTCTATCTTTATATGAATTTTTTACTACATGAATTAGAAGTTCTTGTTTTAACACATCTATATGATCTTTAAAGTTAGAAATTCTATCTATTGCCGATTTTATATAGTTAGATGATATGTCTATGCCCATATAATCATGACCCAATAACCTACAAGCTATACCCGTTGTTCCACTACCCATATAAGGATCTATAATCAAGCCTTTTCTATCACTCATAAACGATAGTATGCATCTCAGTGGTAGAATAACTGGAAATGGTGCTGGATGTGGATTATCCATATCTGGTGTAAAGTTCCATATAGAAGAGCATACAGCATGTTTACCTTCCAATTTCACACCTATTACTTTACCACCTATAGGTTTGTATAACCAATAAATTCTCTCGTCCTTTTGATGGAACCTGTAACCACCCCATTCAGTACAAGTATGTTTATCCCATATGATTTCTTGTCTTATGTGCCATTTAGATTTAACTAACCATTCTAATGGAAATGTGGCTATACCTTTAAGATGTCTTACCTTATGATTGTAAAAAAATGAACCCCCAGGTTTTATAGTTCTGTAAAGCTCATCGAGTACATTTATTTGGTTTTGTTGGTATTCATCTTCAGGTAGATCGTCCTGTACTTTATCATATTTGATGGATCTGAATATTGAACCATCTGTATTTATCTTCTTGTTGTATGGTGGGGAGGTCACACCCATATCTATGAAAGCATCGGGTAATTTTTTGAGAACCTTTAATGTATCACCTTGTAAGATTTTATTTTTCATAATACCATATTCTAACACATTTAAAATTATTTGTAAAGACTATTTTATGATATACGTTAATCTTCCTTGTTGGGTTTTTACTGATGACATTGAGCCCTTTCCAGATACCATTTTAAGATTTCCTTTATTTGTCTTTGTCATATTGAATTTAACATCACCAGTTGAAACAAATTTTTTCAAATCTAAATTAGCCTGCCAGTATGTAAGTAGTTTTGTAAGTAGTTGAATAGCTTTAGGATCCGAATTCAATAAAAAGGCTATATTTTGACATATAAAATAAGTAAAAGAATCGGGTAACTTATCATTAATAGTCTTTTGATTTTTTGTAACAGGCCATGAATTATTTCTAACCACATCCATCAAATATTCCTCAATGGGTGTTAGAATTCCTTTAGCCAAATTCTGATATATTTTATATGAATTATTTTTTATATATTTACCTTTACTACCTTTTAAATATCTAGACATCAAAACATCCATACCAACATCATAAATGAATTCCATATTTTTAATATCTCTCTTCATGTTAATTTTAGTCATATATTTCAATAATGGATTGTTAATTCTACCACCGTTATCAACATAAGAGATCAATTTAGGAATAAGGTTAGCATGAAATGATGCCGATGCACCTACACCTGATTTGCTTGATATAGGTATAAAAGTACCATCTTTCATTTCAAATATACTATCTATACCTGCAAACGATGAACTAGTAGGGACTATAAACATCAATACATCATTAGGAGATTTGATGGGGCTCTTATTAAAAACCTTTAATTCCCCATTCAATACACATAACCCTATCAATATTTCACCATAATACTTGGATATTTCTTGTTTTAACTTTCTATCATCGAATGTCCCCCAATCAAATTTAGAATATTTATTAGAATTAAGGTTTTTGATTATTATAGTTTTAAGATTTTCGGGTATAGTGCTTATATTATATATACCATTAATAACACTATTAGCTATATCTTTAGCACTGTAAAATACTTTAGCATCAAATTCTTTGCCATCAACACTCATCATTTCAGATTTGGCTGTTTGTGTAAGCTTATTAGTGGTTATCCTAAGTTTTTCACCACCAGTTTTTGCTCCTTTATCGAGTAAATTGAATGAAATATTGTAAGGAATATTTTTATATACTACTATTACCTTTCCATTATCGTATTTGGAGGATTTAGGAACCACTACTTTGCTTCCTTGTGGTATTATTTCATCAGTGTTCTTACCTTGTTTATCATATACAGGGGTATCCTTTTTTAAAAATGTTTCAACATCTCTGTCTTTAAAATATTTGTTAAATGCTGTTATACCTGTAGTAGATTCCTCTAAAAAATTTTCAAATCTCATCTTTAATTTCAATCCTCCCCAGCGGGTTTTACATCCTCTCCTCTTGCTCTTGCTGCTCTATATGCATCCCAATAATGACTCGAAGAATAACCCTCATTTCCCCATGAGCACATATTATATTATATTGTAACATGTAACCAACTTTTACCATTTTTTATCCTTCTAATAGTTGAAGTTGATACATTAAATATAATTGATATATTTTTGGTGGTTTCATTATTTTTTACTAACTCTTTAATTTTTCTCACTTTTTCATTATTTAATTTAGAATTAGGATGATTTTCTCCTGTAAGTTTTTCAGAAATTTTATTTAAAGTTTCTTTAGTATGTTTTTTACCATAAAAAGGATTCTTCTTACCAATTCTTTGTTCTCTCAATTTTTGTTTAGTTTCTTCTGAAAGTTTTGTACCAATTTTCACTTCAGACCATTTCTTTAATTGATTTTCTGTAAGCTTTCTCCCTTTATTAGCTTTACTTACTATATCTTTTACTCTTTGACTTCTTTTTCTACCATACATACCATTATTTTTACCTTTAGATTTCAATCCTATTTTTCTTTTAGATTCTTCGGAATGTTTAAATCCATGATTTCCTTCTCCACCCCAAGTTAAATTATATCCATTAGGTTTGAAAGAATTATACTGTTTGATATAATGGTATTCCATCTCATCCATTTCTTCTTTAGATGAACATTCCTCTATAATTTCCCATTTAAAATTATCAAAACCATATTTACGAATAGCTCTATAAAAATAAAAATCTGTACCTGCATTTGCTCGTTGTAAATGTGATTTTTTTCTTTCAGATAAAGGTTTGATAGTTTGACCTATATAACATTTACCATTAATCTCATTTATAGTTTTATAGATAATCATTTCAATCCGATCCAGTTGGTTTGACATTTTGACCATTAGCTCTTGCTTGTTTATAAGCATCCCAATAGTGACTGCTATTACCCTTCCAGTCGCACATATCTGTGCGATTATTATACTTCAATTCAAAACGTGACTTTGATATCAATCTATCCATTGCTTTCTTACATTTTGGACAGGTATGCTTCTCATCCATTTCTTTTCCAAACTCTAACTTTTCTTCATAACAACCACAATCATTACATAAATACTCGAAAATAGGCATTTCTTTCTTCTCCTTACAGTTTATATATCTCTAATTTCTAAAACCTTGTTAAATTTCTTCTTAAAACTATCCTTAGCTTTACCTTCCAATTTCTTACCCTTATAGCATTTTGTACCCTCATCAAATAAATATAAGTATACATCACCACCATATAAGTAAGAAAACCCCATTGGCATTCCTTTGTAAACCAAAAATACAGCAACGGGAATCTTACAAGGACTTTTAGGATTTTTATAATACAATTCAAATGCAGAAGGTCCAACCAGAATAATATACTTATCTAACACTATCCAGTTTCTTGTTATTGTTTGTGGATCAATATACCCCTGATATGAATACTCCCCAAAAGAAGACTTAAAACTATCTTTTGGGGCTATGTATATCTGCTTTTCTCTTATTTTTTGTTTTTCCTTTTCATTTTTTCCAGATGGTACCTCAATAATATTACCATCTTTTTGAAATACATAATCAGTCGATGTTTTGATACAACCAAACATTACTATTAACAACCCAACCAATAATATTTTACTTATTCTCATTTCTTTTCATCCTCTCATCAATTCTTATAAGGATATCATTCATTACATCTTGTTTCAATTTTATTTTCTCCACATCTGTTTGAACTTTCCCTATTTCTTTTTGAACTTGCTGGTTTCTATCATCTCTTTCTTCCTGTATATCTTGTTTGTTTTCAATAACATCAGCAGCTAAACTTGTAACACTATAAGAACTATGTGTAACCCATGTACCCCAACCAAGTATAGACATAAATAATGCAATGACTATAGCCACCATTATCTTTTTTAGTATTCCGTTTTCGGCTTTCATTTCTCATAACCTCTCAAATGTGTAATATATCATGAAGGTGTTTTCAATATATTTATCGGTAAGTCTGTAATGTAATTCCTTTTCAATCCTATCTGAAAATTTATCATATAATTTCTCTCTTTTAATGAAACCACAGTATTGCCATTCTTTTGGCTTCACTTTACTGATAAATTGTTTTAATGCACTTAGTGCTCCTGCAAAGGCTTTTAATGGATGTCCTGTATGTGTGTCACCGGTAACAATAGTACCATCCATATCAGCACCAAATGTGAAATGATATATACCACTTATCTTTGCTACCTTTGCTCTGTATTTCAGACCATCAAATTGCCATACCCATTTATTCTTTCCATCAGACATTGCATTTATAGATTCTAATGATTCATCAAATTCATTACACAATTCTTCAACATATAGATCATATAATTCATCTATATGTTGTTTAAATTTCATTATTCCTCATCTTCTATAGGTAAATCAATAACTATTTGTCTAATTTTCTTTAAATTGGTAAGTATGGCTTTTGCTTCCTTCTTAGTTATTGTTATGTTATCTTTGTCAGCTGATTTTTCAATTTTACCTAATATTTTAGCTGCATATGGGTCCATAAGTATATTCAATATAACATGCGATAAATTTTCTTTCTGCTTCCGTGTATACTTAGGATCTTCCGTTATCTTTTCCATTAAATATTCTCTTAGTTTCATAATTGTTACCTTTCTAAACCACCATTTATAAAATTGTTTAAATAACCAGTAATATTGCCAATGTTAGGAAGTATCATCGCTTCCTTGTTATTAAAATGGTACATGCCACCTTCTCTATACTGACCAGGATTATTACCCCAAGAGAATACGGGCACCTTCTGTAGATTGCATATAGTTGTCCAATAACTTAAAGGACACACCACTACTTTAGCATATGATATGGCACCTATTATATATTTCCAACCATTTTCAAAATAATCTATATATTTAAATATTTCATTCTCATTTACTAAGGGTGTATTCATATCACCTATAACAACGAACCCCTTATCTTTTATAGAATTGTAAAAAATGCTCATTTCATCTTCGTCACCATAAGGTATGAAAATGCGTAAATTTTTTAGTTCTTCAGGAGTATTTATGTTTTTTAAATCTATATGTTCAAATGTTTTATTATATATGGGGTATTGTATTACCGACTTTGTGTAATTTATACCCATCACATCTATATTTTTTTTAGAACAACCCTCTCTTTCTGATATGGATATCTTTAGATCTTTAACGAGAATATTATAATTTTTTAAAGATAATAACCTATGTATATAACCTTCCTGTCCTAATTCATCTCTAGATAATTGTTTATATACAGGTAGTTGTTCGTTATCAAAGGTCTTATATAAAAAGGAGCGATTAAAATGTGTGCTAATGTATGTTTTATCTGGCTGTAGAACTTTATGTATCCATGTTATGTATGGTCTAAAGGTAAGTATTTCTTGTTTAAAAGATCCAACATAAGGCCCTAAAATCAATGTCATTATATAACATATCCCTCTTCACATATGATAACATTACCATTCCAAAGGTTCAGTATTTCTTCTTTGTCACAGAAGATATCGTCATTTATGGATATAACCTCCAAATTCTTCAACACATCTTCAAAACAATAATTCAATATAAAGTGCAGTTCGTAAGTACTTAAATTTGAAAAATCTAATAGTACCTTGTTATTCTTTCTGAAAAAGGATATAATACCAACACCTTTCTGGTTCTGTATATAATACTTTTTAGACGTGTACTTCAGAATATAATTATAGATTCTTATGTTATCTCCTATAATGAACCTATTCGTTTTAGGGTAAAAGGACAAAACTTTCTTTACCTTTTCCTCTGTTGGATTAAAGAATGCTAATTTGATCAAATGAACCCTTGATATACCTCTCAAATCCTCATCGTATAGATTATCCTCCGTGATTGTAATAAAATCTGTTCCTATACTGGTAATTCTCATTTACATTTTCCTCCTAATAATTTCAGTCTCCATGGGGAAATCTTAATTTTGGTATAAGCTTTAGTGCTTGAGTATGAATTGTCTATAACAAACTTATATATATTATTTATACCAGAACCAACATAAAATTCATTTATATCCTTATATTTATCATTAGAAAACAAAAAGAATTTGGTATTAGGAGGGGTATTGTTAGAATCTATAAGTTTAAGTATGGATTTTAGACCAGCTTCATCGTTATCAAGGCATACTATCAAACCCTTATTTGTTAATTGTGATATTTCATTCAGAAAGTCTTTGGATATTTCACTACCCAAGCAGGATGTTCCTTGACTTCCAATAGTAGCAGCATCAATCAGACCTTCACATATAATTATATATTTGGAACTATCAAATTCATGCTTGTTATATATAATACTGCCTTTAGCCAATGTGGGGTTCTTATATTTGGGTAGAATACTATCAATCATTGCTCTTGCTTGGAAGTAAACAATATGATTATCTTTATCGTATATGGGTATTATAAATCTCCCTTGATAATCACCTTTGTAAGCAACATGTACATTAAGATGGGATATTTTCCTATCTCTTATGAATTTTCTTAGAGCTTTCTGATAGATTAGTTTCATATAACCATCAACTCTTTCATCAACAGATATACAGTCATTCAGTATATAATCGTGATATTCATATTCATATTCTATTTCCTTAATTATTTTTTCTTTCTTGCGATTGGAAAGTTTTTGGATTAGATAGTCTGGGTCGTATGATTGGAGATCTTTAAGGGATTGGGCTATGGATATTCCTTTAAGAGTGGAATAAAGAGTAAGAAATGAACCAGATTCATTACAGTTAAAACAATGCCATAAAATTTGCCCCCCATTAAAATCCATATTAAATCGTTTCTTTGATTTAGATTTCTTTGAATCTCCGCAAAGTGGGCATCTCGATAACACATGGGTACCATTTTTAGAGAGTTTCACACCTTCCATATATTGATAACAAAATTCAATCATAACATCTAAAGCTATCATTAACAAACCTCTATTCTTAATTGTTCATACCTGCATCCATCTTTTTGATGCACTTTCTTATGGCAAGTATAACATAAAGTAATGCAATTGTCAATATCAGCAGACTCTAATGGATTGGTACTTACTGGATAGATATGGTGGCAATGGAGAGTACCGGTAGAACCACACTTAACACATTGATATCCATCCCTTTTCAATACTAATTTTTTTAATTCTGGTTGAACTTCTCTATCCAATTTCAACCATTCTAATCTTCCTGCTCTTATTGCATCTTCTCTCATTAATTGTTCAGGTGATTTACCATATATAGAACAGGAATATCTACATTCATCAGAACAATAAAAACGAGATTCATAATTATAATTACCTTTGAGATATTGAGACCTATTATTGGCATTATAATCTTTTGGTATAAACCATTTATTACATTTAAAACACCTTACTTCTAATATATTCTTATCTTTTGGACTTCTTCTTACCTCTTCACACCATTCTATCTGAGAGGCATAAGTATCATAAAGAGGTATATGTTTTTTCCATAATTCACCTTTCCAATTACTATTTTTTTCACCTTTTTGGTTCTTTGATTTTTTTAATTTTCTTTCTTTTGTATTATATCCTTTACCAGCACAAATTTTAGAACAATAATAACCTACTTTATTACTTACTTGTGCTAAAAATGGTTCCCCACAAATTTCACATTTCTCTTTGTAAATATAATATACATATCTCTTATCATGCCATTTACCGGTCTTTTTATTATATTTTAACCCTTCTAAATTATCCCAGCATATTTTCATAATTAAACTCCTTACTAAGTTAAATTGTTGTGGAGTAAGGCTTAGTGAGTAAGCACTAAGCCAAGGTGATCAAACCCTGTCCTCCTATTCCTCGAAAAAAATCCCTTTCCAGCATTCATAATCAAAAGGGGTTAATAAGGCTGCCTCTTCATACGTTAAGTCCTTGAATTTCTTATACTTACAGAATATCTTACCATTCTTTATTTTACAATGGAAACAGTTTATACAAAGAGGTGTTGTGTTTTGTTCTTTTCCATCTTCCATTTACTTGTTCTTTAGGTGTACCATACGTTTCTTTCCATCATTCTCTATTTCTTTTCGTATATCTTTAGGAAATAATCGGATAAATTTACTCATATCGTCATCATCTACTTTGAATATTTGTGACATAACGACTGCTGTTTCAAAAGCATCCCATTCCTTATCTAACTTTCTTGTTTCTTTATACACCTTCTTCAATGCCCTTTTCAATGTTTGGGATACCGCTTGTCTGCTAATACCCAATTCCTTAGCAATCTCAGCACCGGTCTTTTGTTCTGTAAGTGCTTGAATATTATACTCTCTTTGCTCTTCTTCCTTTATAAATGTTCTAATTCCCATTGTTTTTCTCCTCCAATAAATGTTTTCTTATGTATCCAGTGTTTTTCACAGGTGTTTTATTCTTCCATACATATTTTATTTTCTCTTTATTGTATTTATATCCTTGGGTATCTGTTAGAGTATTTTCATTTATATTTACAATTCTTACAATTTTATCTTTACCGCATTCATCAACCATTACATACATTATATTACAACCTCTTCATATATATTACAACCTTTTCATCTTCTGGATGAACAACACCTCTATCATCAACATAATTAGACACTCCATTTATAACGGAATATGGCTCATCTGGTTTTCCTTCATTTTTAGATTTATCGATTTTGAAGGAAAACTTTGTGTATAAATCATGTAAATCACCACTTATATTATTACCTTTCCTATAATAGCAAAGCAATCAAGTCTTTTAGCACCATTTGATACTGCTGATCTCATTAAGGCATTCGCAGAAGACTTTTGTGATGAAAATAATGATACAAGTTCATTACTATGTGCTATACAGTATCCTGATGAATTGTTCTTACCAAGATAACACTGCATCTTCTTATATTCAGATACACTGTATATTGTCAATGTATCAAGACCTTTTGCATTATCCCCTCTTGATATATCATTACCCCTTATTTTTGATACAGCTTGATGAAATACTCTGCCAGTTACCTGTTTGAAATTGTCCTCATCCTCTGGATTCAACCGTTGACCCCCTCATCAATTGCTTGGATGATAATTTTCCAATATCCTTAAAAGCTTCTAATATCTCATTAATTCTACGCAATACTCCATTCATAATCTCTTATTTCCTCCAATAATGTATCAATGATATTTTCGAGATCCTTAGTGTATATATTTCTATTTATCTCAATCATCATGGATTTCACATTATTGTTTTCATGATGTATAGATGGAATTATAGTACCTTCATATGGATAGTTGATATCAATGGTCAATCCATTCTTTTGGAAATGTTTCTCAGCCATTTCTATTAATATATCTGGGGTATGTGTCTCATTCATTCCTATACATACATGAGGGTCGGATGGATCATTGGGAGCAAATGTATGACAATCAATTATTATAACATATTCATAGTAACATAACTGTCTATTAGTGGTTACGTTAAATTTTGTATGATAGTCACGATACATTTCCATTATATCTTCATCGGGTGTTATTCGCTTGATATCATTACCAAAGGTATCCTTTCTATAAATTATACCCTGATCCTTTGCTTCCATTGGATCATTATGTTCTAATCTTTCTACATCACAAACGAACCTACTGAGAGGGAAACTGATAATATCACATCCCCAATAATTGAACAATTCATTTACATAAGTGTCAGTAAGATTATCAAGATTATCTTGCTCGTTATCAAGCTCTATATGACCACCAAGCTCTCTTGATGAATGGGGTATATGTAGTATCATATTTTACCTCCTTTCTATCCACACCTGCTATAACCACAATTACAGGAAGCACATCCTTCTATCATCATTATAGGCATTCCACACTCTGGACATTTTTCAGTATCCGATGAAAAACCATTGTACTTGTTATCACTATAATACCTGTCTAACAACTGTGCTAATCCGTCTGGTATGCTTAGTATTTGAGTAGGTTTGAGGTCAGTTTCATCTAATCTCGACCATACGGGCTTATCACTATTTATGCCTATAAGTGTTTTGACTATATTTTTTACAGATACCCCACCTTGTAATGCTATAGATACTACCCTTCCCACAGCCTCAGATAAAGTATTCATTACTTGTCCTGACTTACCAATTTGAAGGAAAAGCTCCACAGGTTTTCCATTTGAAGAGCTTACTGTGGTGTATAGTGTTCCATTGCCTGTATCAATCTTAAATACATCAGCAGATAGCTTAGCCGGTCTAACAAATTCTTCATGCTCATTCGTTGTGGGGGAGAATGTAACTGGTTGATTCTTCTTACTTCCATCCCTATATACGGTAATACCCTTTAATCCCTTCTCGTAAGCATATTTATATAATTCTGAAATGTCCTCCTTAGTAGTTGATTCAGGGAGATTTATAGTACTACTTATTGCTGTACTACAATACTTTTGTAATGCTGATTGAACATCTATCCTATCCTTTGGTTTTATATCATGTGCCGTTACAAACACTTCTCTTACTTCTTTAGGTATACCTCTAATACCTTTTAGAGAACCACCATTATTGAATATTTTTTCAAGCAAATCATCAGTGTACCATGGTTCATTTTGAAATCTCTCCTCAAATACCTTGTTAACAAACATCATAGTGGAACCGTCAATGAGATTTTTTTGAAATACTAAACCAAAACAAGGTTCTATGCCATATGAAGCATCACAGGAAATTGCAGTTGTTCCAGTAGGTGCGCATGTAGTGTGTTGAGAATTTCTAACACCAAACTTTTTAACTTTTCTCATTATTAATTCATCGTCATCACAAAAGGTTGATAGTATTTCTTCTACATCTTCTTTAAAATCATTATAATTGTGAAATGGTTCTTTTTCATCTGCCAGTTCAGCACTTTTATCAATAGAAGCACTTGTTATTGTTTTCATAATTTTGGATGCAAATTCTTTACCTTTAAGACTATCATACTTAATATCAAGAGTGAACATAGCATCGGCTAAACCCATTATACCTATACCTATTTGTCTATACTTTTTAGATACATCTTCAAATCTTTCATCAGGATAATCCATTACATCAATAGAATTATCCATTAGTACTGTTATATCCCTTGATACATTATATAGATCCGTCCAATGCATTTTATTAGATACTGTAAACTTATTTACATCAATAGCTGATAGGTTACAACATCCGAAAGGGATTAAAGGCTCCTCACCGCAGGGATTAGTACATTCAATAAGGAACTTACTTTTCAAAGTATTGAATTTATTTATAATATCTATGAACATCATTCCTGGGTCAGCGGATTTCCAGCTCATATAAGCAAGTCTATCCCACAATTCTTCTGCATTTATTTCACTTACTTTAATACCATTAGACGGTGAATGTAATGGAAATGATATACTGTCATCTAATGCTTCCATAAATTTATCAGTAATTGCAACTGATATATTCATATTGGACAACCTACCATCCTCTTCTTTACAGTTTATAAACTCCATTATATCAGGATGCCATACAGGCATATTACAAAGTATAGCGGCTCTTCTTACTCTACCACCAGACTTAGTTGTTTCACCTACAGCATCGTAAAGACGCATAAATGTTATAGGTCCCGAACTTTTACCTTCAGGTGGTTTTTCTTTTTCACCTTCATATATATAAGCATTTCTTTCTCTAAGGTTACCTATGGGAATACCTATTCCTGACCCAAATTGAAATACCTTTCGCGACACATTTACAGTATTATAGATACTCTCCATACTATCTTCCAATGATACAACATAACACGCGCTGAATACTTTATGTTTTGTTCCTGCATTTAAGAAAACTGGGGTATTCGGTCGCCATACATTGTTGGCTAATAAACCATAGGCTATTTCTTCTTCCTCTTTATTTGTGGCGAACTCTTTTGCTACCCTTCTAAATGTATCCTTCATTGTCTCATTTTGAAATGAATACAAATTATTAAAAATTCGTATTGCATTATCACTTAGTCCAAATTCGTTTTCATCATTCACTTATGTTCTCATCCCCCTATCAAAATATTCTTCTATTGATTCATCCATATCTTCTGCACTCTTTGCTGCGTTCAATAGTTTATAAGCTAAAGCCTTTGCTTCTTTGGATGTCAAGTCATACCATTCAAAGGAATCACCATTCCTTTCTTGATATAATAAAACATCAGGTCCCTCACCCCATGTACAAACAGCTTTCCAACTATATGGTTTCTCTTTCATTATTAACATACCTCTATTTTTAATTGTCCATACCTGCATCCATCCTTTTGATGAACTAACTTATGGCAAGTATAACATAAAATTATGCAATTGTCAATATCAGCAGACTCTAATGGATTGGTACTTACTGGATAGATATGGTGGCAATGAAGATTATTTTTAGAACCACACTTAACACATTTATATCCGTCCCTTTCAAGTACTAACTTTCGGAGTTCTGGTTGAACTTCTCTATCAAGTTTCAACCAACCTAATCTACCGGCACGAATAGCATCTTCTTTCATAAGTATTTCAGGTGCCTTACCATATACAGAACAAGAATGCTTGCATTTATCTGAACAATAAAAATTATGTTCACCTCTTACATTTTTGCTACCTTTTAATGATTGTATTCTACTATTAATAATTTTTAAACCTGGTATAAACCATTCATTACACTTAAAACACCTTACCTCCAATAAATCTATATTTTTCATATTCCTTCTAACTTCTTCACACCATTCTAATTGAGGAGCATAAGTATCAAAGGTAGGTAAGTTATTTTTACAATAAAATTTTGCATTTTTAAGAATTGTTTTCCTACCTTTTCTTAATGATTCTAACCTTTCATCAGATTCGTTATAACAAATAGGGCATCTTTGTCCTTGCTGAAAACTATTCCATATCATATTAAATATATGACCTTTAAAACATTTAAATTCCAATTTTGTAACATTATTTATATAATTTAAGGAAAGGCATTCATATTGTCCTTTGGTCATTCTTTTAACTTCCTCTTTAATATATAAAAGACCTAATTTTGACCTATTGGAGGCATTTATACCTTTACAAATAGGACATCTAACCCCTTGTTGGAAATCATTCCAACTAACCTTGTATTTATGACTTTTTGGACATTTTAATTTTATTTTATTATGTGAATCAATATATGATTTACTTAATAATTTATACCCTTCTTTCTCTATTTGCCCCTTTACATAATCATATGTCAATTTCTTCATAATTTATTTTCCTAAGCGATCACGAACTACATCTAACTGAAAATCATAGCAATGCAATTTTAATGAGGAAAAGGCTAATATACCCACTTTTACTCCTAATTCATTAGCCATATATTCTTGTAGCATTACAATTCCTCCTATATTAACAGGGAAAGCTCCCCATAGGTCCCAGGAACGGAAATAGATATGAAAATTAAGATAGTATTCATCTTTATCTTTAACAATATGTGTATCAATTCCACGTAAGCACGGACTTGTTCCTCGTTCTGTCTCCTCCTTGTAAGGTATATCATATGCCATGTTGCTCTCAGGATAACCCACCTGAATATAGCAATGATTATTACCAAATCCTTTCTCTTTATAGTGATCGATACACCATTGAATTTGATTAGGAACTACGACCCACTGTCCATCTCCTCTTTCACCTTCTTCATTAACCATCCTCAAAGATGGTACCTTATAACCACCACCTGTAATCCATGTTGCGTATTTATAATGCTCTCCAAGGGAAAGACTACCATCCATAAGATAATTGACGAAGTAATTCTCAATGTCAACATCAGTAGTTACAGGTGGTATACCTTCAGGTAAAATAGGTGATAAAGGTCTTGTAGTTGGATATTGTATAACACCGGAAACATAATTAAATTCAAGCCTTTTGGAACCTTGATAACTTCCTGAATCTATCTTATTTATATTTCCAAATTGATTTATTTTTTCCAATAAACTATACCAGGTGGAATCTATCGTTTTTTCTTCTACAAATACTGCTTTCATACTACCTCCTTCTCCCATTTATCTAAAATTTTATTTAAACTTCTCTCTGATATAAATTTAAACCATTCGACCCCATATTCATTATAATTCTGTAACTCCTTTTCTAAATCTTCAAAAATGGCCTTAATAATCTTTTGTATTAAATCATTTCTATAACGATATGATAATACTTCCTTAATTAAAAGAGGGCCTTTTATAACCAAATCATTAAGTATATCTTCAGGGTCGTCAATACAAGAAGATTCTAAAATTTCCAGTAACTCTTCAAGCTTTTTAATTGTATAGTGTTCCTTCATCCTATTTCTTTCCCTTTCCCTTTCTATACGATATGCAGCAGTATCTCTCGCTGCGATAATTCTCACCTTAGTAATTGGTCCATCCTCAAATTCCTTCATCCTATTTCCTTCTCCCAGTAATCAGATTTATATTTTCTGATAATTTCTTTAGTGCCTTCTTTAATATCTCTTAAAGAGTATAGAGTGTTACAATCGATACATCTATATTCTTCTATATCAACCTCATCATACATCAATTCATCAGAAAAATTGACCTCTTGAAAGGTTACACCAAATTGATTAATCTTTATGAAATGCTTACCACCACAATTTTTACATATAAAGAACTTGTAATATATACTCATGTCATTCCTCCCATCCTATAGATTTTGATATTGACGGTGTAGAACCTCCAAGTTCATTAAATCTTTTCTCAAATATCTTAAAAAATGGTTTAGTTGAATCGAACCATGGATGCCCCGCTGGAGTAAACCTCCACAGACGGGCCATTTCCGTTTGGGGTATCTTATTTATTTCTTCTACTTCCTCCTTTTCAAACATACTCATATTGGCATTACCTCCTTTACACCATTCTCATATTTTTCAATTATATAGTTTGAATTGCCTATAAGTTCTGAAGGTATAAATTTAAACCCATTTATAGCTTCATCTAAGTTACTAAATATACGACAACCATTGTAACCATAGGGTAATTGCCATTCTCTTTCAAATTTATCTCTTTTAGCTTGATCTATAATGATATAACGAGGTTCCATGATTTTATTCCCCCTCCTTTTCTGAACATTTTACATAGTTAGCTACCTTTACTTCTGTCATCATTACCTTTCTCCATTGATCACTTACATAATTTTTTCTACCTATATAACAGGCATCTAAAAACACATAACCATCCCAGTAAGGACACCCCTTTACCTGGCACGCTAAAGGATAAAGATAACCTAATGGACAATTCTCCAATTCATACATACCTTTAGGCTTGATAATATTAACTTTTCCCATAATTATACCCTTTCGTATATAGTAACTACTGTTTTAACGGGTTTTACTTCTGAACATTCTATCTCATCGTCATCATATTCATATGGTTGTTGGTCTTGCATTTCTGTTGCACCACTTTCATAAAATGTTTCAAACAATCCCCCATCTTCAGTTTTAAAAATCATCCTATAATTGACTGTCCATCTACTTATTTCAATGATTTTATTTTCTATAATCTCCCCTACATCATCATACAATACCTCTTTTAAGTAATCTTTAGCAAATTTCATATCTTAAACCCCTCCTTCTTCAATTCATCCATGTTTTCATAAAGCCCTACAATCCATTCTTCCATAATTTTTTGTTGGTCTTGACGCTTTCCACAAGAAGGACATTTTTGACCACCATCTAATAAATCCTCTCTTGGGGTGGGTTTAGGTAATCCTTCGTCACAATTCCAACAATAATGATAATATCCCATTATTAATCCTCTTCTATTATAAACCCAGCCTGTTTTTTAAAGGGTTCTAAAATAACAGCAATATCCTTCATTTCCCATAAGGTCATTGAACCCCTTTTCTTATAGCTGGAGCAGTGGATTATGGGATCTAAACTGCTTAAAGACACTTCAAGTTCAAAACATCTGGCATGAATTTTTCCGTATTCTGTAATTGCTGCCTTTAAATGCTGACAATCATAGCATACACCAAACTTATCTTTAGAAAATTTACTTGGTGGGTCTTCAGTATTGGCACCTATACTTCTAGCTCCAATATCAACTTCCTTATCCATCAATTCTCTTAATTCATTTTTTTTAAACACTTAGGATATCCTTTAGTTTCAATACAATTCCATTAGTTTTCGTTCCACATTAGTAAAGTCATCCAAGAAACTTCTGAATCTATTCATTTTAAAGAACTTATAGATGTTTTCTGGTTCTGGTAATACATATTCCTCGTATGCTTTCCTTATACTATTTTTGATGACATTTGGTATATAATTGAAATCCATTAGAACCCTATTCCTCTTAAAGTTCTCCTCCCATCCATTTTCCTTTAACCATTTTTCCCATCCATATATCATAGTTTTTTTCAAAGCAGCTGGACCATAACCAGGCTTTCTCTTATCTTCAGTTTCTTTTGTTTGACCCCAATCAGATGGAGTTATAACATTGAATATATCATCCTTTTTCTGTCCTAAAAGACTTTTGCTTATGATAAACTTTTCAGTATCCTCACAGTCTACATACTTTTGTTTAGAAGGATTGTAAAGTTTCACACCTTCAGAGCATAACTGTAGGAAGTCCTCATCATTGGAAATTATATATCTATCATTTTCTATAATATCCATACAAAGGACGGCTATAACGTCATCCGCTTCTGATCTTGATAATTGTATTGTTTTGAATGGTAGGTATTCCCTAAGTTCGATAGAATAATCGTTTAAGGTTTTGAATAGTTGGTTCCAGTCAACATCCGATTGCTTATCTCTTTGTTTCTTTCTAGACTCCTTATACCTTGAAAAATATAAGGATCGCCAACTTTTTCTGTCATCTACTGCTAATATAACTTCGGTGGGATTTTCAACTTTATATAATGATTCGTATATAGAATTAATCATCATATACTTCCATAGTTGAAAATCTGGTTGTGGGGTTGTGATTCCAACATCCTTTGAAAAATAATTTCGGAACGCTAAATTATGAAAATCAAACAATATTGTAGACATTTTAGATATCTCCTTTCTTTAGATACCTGTATTATAACTTATTTATGGTAAATTGTAAACATTATCCTATTCATCAAACATTATCTGACTTTCCTCGTCCACATTTCCCCATTTTCCGGATTTTCGTAAGATAGCCAAAATGGTTGGTTGTTTTTAGATTGGCTCATAAATGCTTGTCCTGCTGTACCACTCTTTAAACGCAACCTCTTACGGCCATGCGTCATATTTTGATAAAAAGAATGTTTATCAACATTAAATACCGGCAATCCACCCTTTTCACCATCAGCAAACACACCATCCAAACTGGTCTTTACTTTACCTGGTTCCCCTGTTATTGCTACATCTGCTTGTGCTTGTGCTTGATGAACATCTATATTATCTACTCCACTTATTTCACCCATTCTTGTTATTCCTCCTCATCTTTATATTCCTCCGTTAGTATTCCTCTTTCTTCTTCTGTTATATCATCCTTCATTAGTAATTTGTTAATGGCCCTTTTCAATATATTATCTTTCTTAGCTGATTTTTCCTTATCCTTCTTTGACGGCCAAATCTGTATAACTGCCGATTGGTTCTGGTCATATTCGAATACCTTCTTTATACGTTTATAGTATACTCTCAAGTTAGCATTCAGATTCAAATAGTAGTTCAATGATACTGACTTCATACCTTTACCGGTTAGTTTATCAGCATATTTGTTGAAGTCCTTATTCAATGGTATAACTTCATCCGGGTGAAGCATTTTGTCCAATAAAAAACAAACAACTATATCAGCATATTCCCCTGGTGTGACATTAATCTTAGACATTATCCTAATCCAATATCATTTAAACACTTTTTTAAATTTAATTTTAATCTACCAATGGTTTTTAAATCATTACTTTCTAAATCTTTTAAATTTCTTTTCATAGATTCAGCAAAACCCATTGCAAGTTTTGAATATCTTATAATTTCTTTTAATTGTGTGTGTGTTAAACCTTTACCCATTTTTTCATTCAAGTGTTTATCAATTTTTTCATCAATTTTCATCTTTATGTTCCCTCCATTATTTCCTTTGGTGTGACTATATTAAAAAATTCCTTCATATTATAAAAAACTAAAGGTGGTAAACCCTTCTCCTTTTTGAATATTAATCGTATGCTGGGTAAATCTAAACCTTTCCAATAACGGTCCAAACCAATAATAGGGTTGTTACCTTTCTTTCTATATATAAGCATAGGAAGTTTATTAGCTTTCTTAGCATCACCAATGCATTGTCTCCAAAACAATTCAAGATTGAAACCTTTGATACCTTTAAAGTGTTGCCAGAAGGAAGTATGAGGGTATCCATTTTTACATTCCACACTATAAAATTGTGTTAAAGCTTCTTCACCTTCCGGTGTTAATGCTCTTATATCACCAGAAAGATCTGCATTTTCTTCACTTATAGTTGCCAATCCCCCGGATGCAGGCATTCTCCAATACTGGTAAGGTTTCTCCTTTCCTGTTAGCCATACACTCAAAAACTTACAGACATCACGCTCCCAGGCTGAACCTTTAGATTTACTACTCATATCAATTTATCCTGAGCCATTCGGGTTTTCTACCACCCATACGCCCATACGCCCATACATGTGTTTTTTCTTCTAATCGTATTTTATTAAAAACAAACTTCTTGTTTTTGTGTGAACCTTTTAATAGTCTTGAAAAGAAGTCCATTATAATTTTCTTATTTAAACTAATATTATTACTATTTGTTGATTTTAAAAATTTTGATGTTATACTATTATTCACAGGGTCTATTTCTACAAAAGCCTTACTATCTTTATATAATATACCTTCCTGTTTAAAATATTTACCTAACTCAACAGCTTCCTTTTTAGTTATTGATGCTATAAATAACAATTTTTCATTTACAAACCCCCCATCTTCTCTATATCCACCTTTCATTTCAATAAAACCATATCCAATTTCTCTTACCATTTTTTTCAATTCAACATGATTTTTTTCATTTTCTTTATTACTATAAGTTCCTTTATAAGCAGATATAACGGCAAATGGCTTTTTCTCCTCTTCCACAAACTGCCATATCCTACTCAATGAAGATTCTGATAAATCCTCTATCCTCTTTTCTATCAACATTTCCCTTTTGTGTGTAACAGATTCATTATATAGAACATCATTTGATATCTTATCTACTGTGAGTTTTCCATGATAAGTATAAAATTTTGAAAGTGTGTCTATTTTTACAGGCATAAACTTATCATCCTCTCGGAATCCCTGTGTACCTTTAAGTATTCTATTCGCCCAATCATGTAAGTAATCTTTGGTCTTATTATTTAGTTTTGATAATTGTACTGACCAAAACTTATTAGGGTATCTCCTTATACGAATCCACCCACTTTTCATAAGTTTTTTTATGATTACTCTTCTAGCACTACCTTCTTGCCCGATTTTTTCGTCATATTTATCATAAACACCTTCTATATATTCCTTGGTCAGTCCAAACTTTTTAGGATACTTAATAATCGTATCTATGTGGGTTCCCTTTGTAGTTATAAGTTCCCCTCTCGGTGAAATAAAAAAGGCACCCTTGATTGTTGCTTCTGTTATATAGTCTTTGAAATTCATAACTTACCTTTCAGATATCCTCTCAGTTTATCTAATGTAGTTTCTAAATCAAGAAAAGAGGTTACCCACGACCAATCATTATTTAGTAAATCATTAAGAAACTCTCCTTCGGAACCAACCATCTTTTTGAAATCTTTTAAGAAATCAGAAGAGCTAAAAACCCACTTACCTCCTTTCCATGTTGCTACACCTGTAAGTAAATCAGGATCATTAAATCTATGTTTGATGCCAACTGCTTTTGAAACATCGTGGTGGTGAGCTTGATCATAAACCCAAGCATATACAGTCTTGGTTTTGTTATAGGCTGTAAATCTTATTATGTTACCTAATGACTTCTTATCTCTTGAGGTTGGATTCTTAAAAACTTCAACCTTCTTATCTTTACCAGGTACAGTTGATTTAATATTACTGTACCATTTTTCTTCAATCATATCACCCAATTGAGTTCTATAAAATATTCTCTTATCAGATTCAAATTTCATGGAGTATTTCCTATTACCAATTATACTATAATAGTTTGTTAATTCTTGTGTAATTTTACCACTATCTATTGATTTAGATTTTATTATACCACCATTACCTATCAATGCCGATTTAATTTTTTCATTATCTTTCTTAGAAAACCATATAACAGATTGTTGTTTCCATAGAGAAGATTTAGCAATATTAAGGATTTCCTTTAAAGATATATTAATAACAATAACGGATTTTTCACTCACATCATATTGTCCTATTTGTTTAATATATTTTTTACCCTTTGATTTTAGTAGTGATAATAAGTCTTTATATAATTTTTTATTTTTTTCCTGACCTACTTCTTTAGCTGATGGGTTCATAGTTGTAAAAATACCCATTCCAACACCAAAATCCTTTAAACCATTAAAATATTGCATAGCCTTAGCAAATTTAGTGGTTTCTTTCATATATTCTTGAAATCTCATATATTTAACCATTCCATATTATATATTTTTGAAATACCCTTAGTAATTTTTCTATAATAATTACTATAACCCACCCATTTAAAATTCATTAAAAGAGATTTTACTTCCATTTGGTATAAGTATGTATTATCTATCCTATACTTATTGTTATACCATCCAGAAAAAAGTTCCTTCACAGATAAATATTTTACCTTACCATTCTTCTTTATATATACATCATCAAATCGTTTATTGATAATTTCATAATTGATTAACAACATATTATAATAGTTATCGACCGCTGATTCTATTACATCTGAAAACTTTGAATATTTTAATGGTTCGATACTATTATAAGCATCTGTAATCTTTGTTGTACTATACCATTCCTCTGTATATATATTGTTTATAATACCTATATACCTTTTATACGTAGGTATAAGCATACGGCCCCAACCATGTGATTTTTTAATTTTATCAATTTCAATTTGAAGATTACTAATTGTATAATAATAAAAGGAACCATATTCAGGTGGTAAGTAATTCTTTACTAAACAACCCTGTCTTTTCAATAGGTATCTCAAATATTGATAATGAAGAAATTTTCCTTCTTTCGTTTCAATTCTATTACAGTTCTCTAAATACAAAAGAAAACTAATATTTTCATCCATACTGAGTTCTTTACATCCATAAAAATCATTCCAATTCCTCATATACAACACATCCTTTCTTGAAATCTCATACTTTCCTTTTATGGTGGATCTGCTCGGAGTCGAACCGAGGTCTTGACTGTATCCATTACTAACTGAGTTACATTCATCATAAAGTTTGTGTAAATCAATGAACCCAAACTTTATAAACTGTTCATTGACCGTGTTACAATGCCTTTGTTATACACCGTTTAACACGAAAAGATGTATAACGTATCCTGTTTAGTCTACGCCTCTTTCATACGTCCAGGAAACATATGAAGAAACGGCAAAGCCTTTAAGCGGCCATTGCATATTCGTAATTATAATCATCTGCAATTACTTTAAGTTTCCAAACCTTTTAAGGTGTTGATTAGAATTTTCACCGAATGCAGTTGTAACAAACAAACAACCAATCGAAGCCATTTCAGACCCATAATTATCTATTTATTTCCTCTACTGAACCATCTACGAAATCTTCCTCCTTGTCTTTTACCCCTTCCTTGTCCTTGTCCTCGTCCTCCGAAGTAAAATCCAGGTTTATAATTGGGTTGTTGTGGTTGTTCATTATTATCTGAACAATCTCCAAGTCCTCTTCCCGTTTTTGGACCTTGGCCATCTGGTCCTGTTCCATCGCCTCTTGGCATAATTACTTACCTCCTTTTTCTTTATATGGATTCATTTTAACATCCTTCTTTGCTTGTTTTTTAGTCTTGCCTTTTCCTCTCCAATGTGTGCTGCCATATTTTTTATCTTTTATGGCAGCGCAGAATCCTTGTGCTTGTTCACCCATCTTACCTTCCATTCGTTTGACACAGGCAGAAAAAAAACCTTCCTCATCAGCTTTCTTACCGATAGTCTTCTCAAATTTTGAAATGCTTTTATCCGTCCAACCCTTGGCTGCAATAGGTGCTTCATTTATTAACCAGTCTTTAAACCTCACATTGCCACGCCTCCTTAATTATAACTCATTTTTACTTATATGTAAACATAAAAAAACCCCAGTACATATCTATTTATATACTGGGGTAAAAATATAACAAATTATTTTAATTCAATTCAAACAAATCATCGGGTAATTCTGTTAATGATTCCACCTCTATAATAGTATTGACCTCACTTTCTATATCATACAATCTTGCGGAACTTATATATTCATAGAGGTGCTTTTCTAAAACACTATACAACCTTTCACTACACCTCTCTAAGATTTTCTTTTCTAGATCACTTTCAGATATAAATTTGACAAGTTGTTTGTCAGCCATCCATTCTACTTTCATTCCAATTCAAACAAATTATCGGGTAATGGCCTCATTTTAGGCACACCACTACCACCTTTCGGAGGATTATCTGGATTAAGCATATCCACAGTCGGTTGACATAATTCCGTCTTAACAGAATTATACCTTGGATGGCAAACAGAATCACAGCCATGCCAATCCAAGGTTTTCTTAATTGGTTCTCCTACTGCTTGGATAAAATTGATAATCATCTCAGCTAGTAGAAAGTCAGGCACATCACACTCATTTTCAATGCAATGTGAATTTAGTAAAACCTGTAAGTCCGCCTTAAACTGCTTATTAAATATCTCAATTTTGTCCATGATGTTTCCTCTCTTTAAGTATTTTCGTCAGCCATCCATTCTACTTTCATGGCTTACAAATTATCAAGTTCTTTCAAAAGTTCTTCGTTGGATTGATCTTCTTCTTCATTATCAGGCTCAAATGGTGGGGGATCTTCTTCTCCTTTTTCTACTACAGGTTCGTCTTCTTTATTAGGTCCCTCCTCGTTTTTGAAATCGGGTATATCATCCTGTGCAATCTCTTTCTCCATACCTTTTGCCTTTTTCCATTCAGAACTTACAAGGTCCCACAACATAAGTGATTTCAAAGACTCTATAACATCTTCCTCATCCCTTTCCATACCTTCAAGATATTCATCAAGGTCAATAGTTGTCTTCATAACTTCTTCAATTTTCTTATCACTATCAGCTATGGCATGAGGCTTTCTTCCAAATTCACTAAGACCATAATCAGGCCATACCTTACCTCTTTTATCCTTTATGGTTGATGTTACTTTCAAAAAGAAATCAAATCCATCTTTACCAGGATCAAAGATTAGAGGACCTAATCCATTCTTTACATCTGTGACTTGTTCCTTGACCTTCTTTTCAATCTTACCAGGAAATTCATATGCTCTAACAGTTTCAGTAACTTTATCTTCTTCACTTTCAGCTTCAGCATCTCTTGGATCATCAACTACAAACCAATTGCCAACAAACTTTTCCTTTCTTTTAAAATCATAAGCCATAGCTTTATCAGCTTTGGTTCCAGTATAAAGTTTACTACTTACAGAACACCAAGGACAATAGTTATCAAAATGAAAGGTTTTAGGACAAAGGAAAAATGACCATTGATCCCCTATCTTAAACATATGATAATGATACTTCTTATAGAATTGACCTTTAGGATCTGGTAAAAATCTACCTACATAAACCTTAGCTTTATCAACAGTTCCCTTATCAGGATTCTTCCATGCTAATTCTGACCTTCTCAATCCACCACCACCTGCTGGTTTGTCTTTCTCATTCTTTTTCTGCTCCTGGAATTTGTCAAACAAGTCACCATTTATCCATTTACTCATGCTTTACACCCTCCTTTTCTACATATTCTCTTATTATGTTTACGACTGCGTAATTTAACAATAATTTTACTTCTTCATCTGCGAATTCGCAATCTAATTCACAACTTCCATCATCTTTATCTCTTATGTTTAATACGTTCATATTTTACCTCCTTTAGTATATTATATAGGAGTTAGTGTAAATTGTAAACTATTCATTTAAATTTTGTTCCTTATATTTATCTTTTTCGTTAAGGGTTCCCACTGTATCGTTACCATATATCATTTGTTCTCTTAATGGTTCCATATGTATAGGGCATACAGCTTTATCACGAATTGCTATACATCCACATTTATATTTTCTACTTCCATCCATTTTCCATAACGGATTGCCTCGTATATTAGTTGTCATTAGCTGTACCTCTTTCGCTTGTTCCCCCACCACTTTCACTTGTAGCGCTTGTTTTTACAGTATCATCCTTAGTATCATTGTTAAAGAAATTTGTGGTATTTGTGGCACCTTTCAGTCTACTGGAGGAGTAATTTTCATAGGACATTTTATATGTAGCACCGGAATCCCTTACTCCTTTATTAGAAGCATCAAAAGATATAGTATTGAGCCTATTTACACCAAGACCATCCACCGCAGTTTCTAATACATCTTGGTTAGCACCCATAAACACAAAGGTCCAATTATCAGTCTTTTGTAACCTTTCTATTCGTTCCTTTATTCTCAATCTACCTTCGTCCCATTTGTTTTCCACAGAAGCATTTTCAAATCCATCAGTAATAATAGTAACTAATGCAGCATGATTACCTTCTTTAGGCATATCATTCTCTATACAGCTTACGGCATACATTATAGCATCGTAAAGTGCCGTCATTCCTCCAAGCCAATAAGTTTTAAGAGGTTCTATAGCATTGATATCTTTACCTCTACAAACTTCCTTTACCTTACTATCAAACTCAATAATAGTAACATAGTTTGATTGCTCGTCAGAATCCTTTTTTATCTGTTCTAACTGTTCATTGAAATTTGTTCTTGATTGTTCTGCGAGATCACACATTGAACCACTATGATCCATCACAAATGCTATATGATTTACTGGTCTACTATCATTAAGTTTAACCTTTCCTTCCTCTTCCATATCACTTACTAAATCATCAAATCCACTCATATCATTTATCCTCCCTTTTCATTTCGTACCATTCACATTTTCCACCATTAAATCCCGGTAACACTTCCTCATATTGTACACATAAATCATACCATAAGTCAGGATGAAAATATTCTATTAAAGTTTCCTTTTCATCATTTCCAAATACTACAGAGGCACGATACATTATACCAACAACAGCATTAGGATCTAACTTCAATCGTTTGACTAATAGCTTTTTTATTTCATCATCTATCATTCTTTCTGGTGGGTGCATACTATCATTAGGTATAACCTTTACTTCATCCTCTTTTTTCTTCTTCTGTTTCAAAACATATCACCTAATATCCTCTATTATATCTTTAATTTCAGCTAATAAACATGCACCTATTGAATCATCATAAGAAAATAAATGCGCACCAAACATTACCTTTTTATCTCTTAAATCGGCATTTTTTTGGTCTAAAATTATACATGCATCAGATATATCTTCAATTTCAAGGTCTTTATTTTCTAATACTATTGAATCATCATTACATACTATAGTAATAGGTTTTTTAGACCAACAACCAAATATGTAACCATTACCTAAGTTTTTTTCATACCATACCCAACTCATCTTACTATTAATTCCACTAATTCTAAAGATTTATAATCAACAAGTGTACCATTACAAACAGGACATTTTGTTTCAGAAAACGGTAGCATTTCCTCTTGATTGACATAGTACTTTATCACAGTTTTTTCTCCTGCAATTACAAAAAATGTTTGCCATCTTCTACCACAAAAACAACAAAACCCGACCAAGTAGAAAAACTTGAATTAGTTAATGTATTAAACACCTTTCATTTCCTCTAATTTCACCAAACATTCTCTATATTGTTCTACTATATAAGGTATCAATGCTCTATCCTCGTCTGTGAGTTTTAATACTCCTTTACTGATTAAATGAACCAAGAAATATTTGTCAATTTTATTGTGTAAATAGTGCTGTACAGGAACACTAAAGTTTTTATCTCTAAGTCTACAATAATCCCTTACACCCTTTAGCTTTTCACCATTATATTTTGATATCCAATGTTTAACCCAAGCAATGGATTTTTTCAACTCTCCTTTGTCAATTTCCATCTCCCTTTTATGGTTTTTATCCCTTACCTTATATATATTCAACACCTTTGGTTCAAAAAATTGTAAGTATGTGAAGCTCTTATACAATTCAAACCCACAATCAAAAAATTTATCAGGATTTATGTTGGTCCATTTAGTATTGAAGTATTTCGTGGCTAATTCTAATGCCTCCCTATTCTTCTTGGACATCTTTGTTTTAAGGTGCTTGTCAAAATCTTTAGGAATCCTGTATCCTCTATTGTTAAATTCTGCTTGTGCTCTCCTGAAAGCTATATATATATCAAGTGTTTCGTACATTTTTTTGTCTTTCTTCCACCATTTCTTCATACAATTCTTCAAAAGACATTCCTATTCTTTTGAAAGTAAGTGTTCCTTCTTTTACCCCATTTCTTAAATCCTCAAATATTTCCATTAACTCTTCGTCCGTTTTTATAAGCATTGGTTCCTCTTTATAACTGTATCCTTGCCAATAAATTTCCATAATCACTGTTAATTGACACCATTGCATTACAATATGCTCGTAACTTATTAGCTAATGGTGCCAATTCAGTTTCAATTTCACTTTTACCTTCTTCTGCTTCTGTTTCTGGTGATTCGGGACCAATAATTGTAACAAGTCTATTTGATAGACTTGCTTGTGTATTAGCAGATTCCTTTATTAAATTTTCCAATCTGCCCATATAATTAAAAATTTGCCCTTGTTTTTCTTCAGTTTTTTCACAATCCATCACACTTTCCTCCTCTTTTACTTTTTATTATACAACTATTCTAATTATTTGTAAACTATGGAAGTCTTCGTCCCATAAAACTCAAATAGGTGCTAACATATTTCCTCAAGTTATCGTTTTCTTCCCACCATAATTGACCCTTTAGTGTTTTATAATCATCATTCCAAATTCTTTCTCTCAATTCTACATCTTTGGCTAATGCTTCTATACGGTCTATCATATATTCTTCTGTATCACACTTCATTTTCATTAGATTGTATGGTGCAACATTGCTATATATACCAGGTATTCCAGAAGCAGTAAATTCCAAGGCCTTGATATTACTCTTGCTATCATTAAACTCCCCTTTTTGTAATGGTGCTATTCCTATATCAGCATTCAAACTCTTCAAATAATTAGGATACTCAAATGTGTTCTGCCAGTCATGAAATTCTATCTTACCTTTAACATCTTCTAACTCCATAGGTAATGCTCCCATAAACACCCATTCATATACATCAGTTGTCCTTTTGATGAAATCCATAAGTTCGTTACCTAAATCCCCACCATCGGAAGAACTTTTCATTGAAGGATGTTTGAAATGGTTCTGACTCCCAGCCCATAATATCCTTATCTTATTACTTTCTTCATACCTTTCATGCTTAGGTTTGATATCACCCCATATGAATTTAGCAAGATGATTAGGTATAACTTTGATATTCTTATTATATTTGGAGTAAATTTTTCTTAATGGGTGAGTAGAGACAACTATACCATCAGATTCTCTCATCATGGCTTCTATATGATGAACATTATCCCTATAATATGTATGGGCGAAATTCCACTTAGGTATGTCCATAAGCAGATCATCAATTTCATATATTAATGGTATTTTATGTTTAGGTTGGATTAATTGACGGAATTTTCTATGAATGTTAAGGTGTGCTTCAGTTGCGGAACGTTGAAATTGTATAAAGGAGAAGTTTTTATAGAAGTTAGTATCCCCTATGTATTGAGAAAAGTAAGATGTATGAACTGATATTTTAGGTATCTTTAGATAATTGAGAAGGAGATAGGGGGTCACGGTCCTAAGAATTCCGCAACCTCCGAGGTCGCCTAAGAAGCTAAGGAAGCCTATGCGAGACGGTGTTTTTATTGGTAACAACTTTTTCTTTACTGACATATTTAATTAATTTCGTTCCTCCTTTAATTACCTGGCCATAGGACGATAGCATTTACACCATCATCACCGGCATATACATCTTCTTCTGTAAGTTCAGGCATATAAATTTCACCTGAATATTGTGAATCTGGTACATAAGTTTGCTTCGAAAAACCAGCCAATGGAGAATAACCATTACCTTCACTATCTAAAGGTAATACAACCAATACATCATCATCCAATGGTGCAAGTAAACGTCTTAAATCTTTAACCAACATATTAAAATACCCCCAATTCCTTTAGTGTTTCATTAATTCCAAGTTTCTTCAATTTCAAATTCAAAAACTCTGAAATGGTTGGCTGATAGATCTTTACATGAGGGAACATTTTAGCTTCTATGCATGATTTATGACCTTTCTTCAGGTTGCATTGCTTACATGAGGCAACACAATTTTCAAAAGTTGACTTACCACCTTTAGATTTAGGGATAACATGGTCAATGGTCAATTTCTTAGATTCCTTACCACAGTATACGCATTTGAAACCATCCCTTACTAAAACATTGCGCTTGGAAAACGGCACTTTAGTCTTGAAAAGGGTTCTAATGAATTTTACTAATTTCAAAACTAACGGAATCCTCATTACCACACTTCCATCGAAGTTCTTAATGATTCTCTCAGAGTACTTTAATACTTCTGTTTTACCTTTAACCATTAAGCAAACAGCTTTCTGCCATCCAATTGAACCAAGGTAGCTATAATCTGCATTTAAAAGTATTATATTGCTCATTTTCAACCCCCCATTTCATTAATTCTTCTAACATAGACTCTATTCTATCTAATTGTTCTTTATCTTCCCTTGTTAAAACTCCATATACAGATCCACCCTGTTCTATTGATAAACGCTGTTTTGCTGTGGTACCATTCGTTATCATATAGCTACTATAATCTTCATCTCCATTGGTGACTCTTAAATATTTAGTAGTTTCATCTAAAATTTTCATGTTATAATTCTCTTATCATCCTGCACCAATAGCTTTTTGAGTTCAGGTTTTTTCATAACATTGTCCGCAAACTCTTTATACTTACCCGAAGCCTCTTGCTTAGTAAACTTCTTAAAATTACCGTTATCATCCTCCAGCGTTATTACTGCCTTTCCTGTCTTACAAAATGCACATATCTGCTCACCCTTTTCTGTCACAAACATCATAGTTGGCGGCAGTATCGTGCGGCAACGTTGACAAAGACCCATGTTTACTCTCCTTATTTTTTATCTACAGCATTTACATCTGTTGAAAATACTATTATACCACCTTTGAACTTATCTAAACTCATTTGATGTGGTGATATGCCTTCCTTTAACAATTCTCCATTTAATGAATAATATTCCTGGATAATACCATCTTTATACCATAACCTATCATCTATAGATTCAAGAGCAAACCAATGCTTCTCATTATCTATAAGAATCTTCCTTTCTGAAATCTTATAATCATTTATATCCCTATATCTTAACCGGTCTGTAAATTTCATAATATTCCCATTAAATCATCATAACTAATTATTTGTGTACCATATTCTCTTGCCTTTTTTGTCTTACCTGATTGAGAATCTACATCATTAGTAACAAGGTAGTTGGTTGTTTTACTCATACCTTTTACTGTTCCGCCTTGATCTTCTATGAGTGATATAATTTCCTTTCTACCTATATCACCTTTACCAGTTAAAGCAAATTGTTGTCCTTTCAGTAACATATTATTATCTCCTTCTTTCTCAAACTTCATACCAATTTGTTCTGTAAGGTATTTATACAAGTTTTCACACCTATAAATGTTCATTACAATATTTCCTGCTATCTTAGGACCTACACTCTCACATTCTGTTAGTTCATCTATCCCAGATTCAAATATATTTTCAATAGTACCAAAGCATCCTAATAAAGTTTTTGACATCCTTCTACCCACACCTGGTATAGCGAATGATTGTAATAATTTTTCTTGTGTAGTAGTAAGGGTCTTAGTTATTTCATCTACTATCATTTCACCACTTCTTATACCGAAACCATCTATTTCCGATATTTCAAATTCATTAAGGTCATATACTTCTTCAATATAATGGACACCAAGCTTCTCTAATGTTATACTTGTTATATTCTCTGCACCTAATGCTCTTAGAAAATACTCTACGCTTTTTAGTGTCCTTGAATGACAGTTTTTATTAGTACAAACAATATCAACACCCTTCCATTCAACTTTAGTATCACAAGATGGACAATAATCAGGTACATCCTTCTTCTTAGATGTATTGTTCTCTACGGAGGTTAAATATGGAATTACATCACCACTCCTCGTTATTTTTACAGTAACTCCAGAAACAATACTATTGTCCAATATAAATTTGGCATTAAATCCTGTAGTCCTATTTATTTTGACACCACCTATTTCTATGGTTTCAAATATCACAACGGGTATAATCCTTCCTGTCCTACCAACATTCCACTCTACTGATAATACTTTAGTTTCGACTGATTCCCCTTGTACCTTAAACGCTATTTTATTTTTAGGGTATTTTACATCTTCCCTTTCTGAATTATTGACGGTTAATACAACACCATCTACATCCCAATCCCCTTTACTGCTTATCATAGACATTACTTCTTTAATATCAAATTCTTCCATCAATACCCATTCAGGTGTTCTTAAACCCAAAGATTCAATAAGCACAAATCTTTCATACTCAGTATAGGTTTTTAATTCAGCATATTCAATCAGTTCATAGAAAAATGGAAAAATCAATTCTACATCATTTAATTCATCTCTATTAAGCATACCGGCTACACCATTTCTTGCGGTCTTAAATCCAAGGTCCAAATGAGAACCACCTACAAGCAATGCTTCTCCACGTACTACCATGAGACTCTTATTTTCTATAGGCTCACAAAATATTTTAGCCTTATCCGTTATATCTCTACCATATTCACCATCACCTCTAGTAGAAGCAAATTCTACTTCACCATCTCTATATATAACAAGTATACTTACACCATCTAATTTCTGACTTGCTAAAATTTCACCAGGATGTTTTTCAATCCACCCATCTACGGTATCAGGTTTCAACTTATTAAGACTACCTAATACATAGGGTAGCTTTATCTTATCCTTTGAAGGTGAACCCACAGTTTTAAAATAGGGGTCGTTTGGATATTCCTCTTTAGCCTGTTCCTTTAGATAGTCATATTCTTCATCAGATATAGGAGAGGTACCATCAGTGTAATACAACAAATCATATTCTTTTAGTTTCTTAATCATCTAAATAACTCCCTGTCTCTTTCCAATGTTTAAGTATATTCCTTATATCTAAAAGAGCTTCAAGTTTACACACCTCTACACTCAATTTTGCTTCACTAACACTATATAAAGCATTACCACCAATTTCTTTTAGTCCATTCATTATTTCTTCTTTCTTTCTCATGCTAACATTCCCCCATCTGGTAGTGTAGGTTGTCCTTCTACTAACACCTTTAAAAATGCTTGTAATGTTTCCTTCAAATCAATAGGAACCACTTTCATATTGAATACCAGTTTACCCATTACCTTTTTAGGGTTAGATGTATAAGCATTGATAAAATTAGTGTCAGATTTATACACAACCTCTACGAGTTTTGCTATCTTCGTTTCCCAGAAAAGATTGTAATCCTCTTCTTTGATAAATATGGTTTGTTCTACAGGTTTTTCTATCATGCTTCCCCTTCCAAGCATTCCAATAGTCGCTTTAAACACTTAATCAGTTTGGTATTTTTAAGTTTGATCCTATTGTTAAATTCCTCTTCGGTTAATTCTACATCATTAAGATACCAATACTTCCAACCATTAATACATTCTATAGCAGGACCATCTGTTCTATGAAATTTACCATTCAGGTACCATTCCTTATCACCATTAATACATTCTATAGCAGGACCATCTGTTCTATGGAATTTACCATTCAAGTACCAATACTTATCACCATTTGCGCATTCTATAGCAGGACCATCTGTTCTATGGAGTTTACCATTCAGGAACCATTTCTTATCACCATTGGGATATTCTAAAGCAGGCCCATCTACTCTATGAAGTTTACCATTTAGAAACCATTGCTTAGTACTATCATCATACACCTTTACCGTATATTCTATCATCCTTCCTCCTCTGAAAACAAGCTGTCCTTATTATCTTTAACAATTTCATCCTTATCATATACTTCCCTCTTATGATACAGGCTCTCCAACTCTTTGTACAACACCTTCTTAATGGTTTTTAATTCACCAACCTTCATTTCATCCAACTGATCATCATCGACTAATTTCTTAATAGTGTTATCCACAACTCTTTTCCTATCATCGGAATCTTTTAGGTCACCATTGTTAAATAGACCTTTAGCAGTAGCTTCTACACTATCGCATAACATTAATACAGCCGCTTCTATTGATTGTGGTGGTTTACATTTATAACGATAAACATCATCAAGATTACTTTTTGACTTATTATAAAAGTATTGTAATACTGTGTTACCATGATGTTGGGAAATTATTTCAAGCATTTTATGTGGTATATCAGGTATTTGTAATAGAACCAGTATACTATCACCTACATGCCTTGTTATCAAATTGTAACTTACCATTGGGTCAATATCATCATGTATATTTGTACCATTCTGATTCTCACCAAAAGCATCAGGATTATTCATTTTACCTATATCATGATACATTGCTGATGCTCTCATAATATCCGTATCTAACTCCAGTATATTAGATACAGATTCACAGAAGTTCATAACATTATTACAATGACGAAAAGTACCAGGAGCGGCCTCTTTAAATTTATCCATCAAAGGGTAGTCAAGGTTTATAATATTTTTAAGTAACGAATCACTCATATAAAATACTCCTTTTTATCTTCTATAGTACCATAAATAATGAGAATTGTAAACTATTTGTGTGGAGCCTCTGGAGGAAATTGAATCCCCGTTTTTGCCTTACGAAAGCATTATTCTACCATTTGAACTACAGAGGCTTGGCAAAAAGACCCATAATGGAATCATATTTTGCTGAACAATAAGAATCATCGAAAGTTGCTTTATGTGCATATTTTAGCATTTGTAAAAAATTATAATTGTATGCTGGATTTCTATCCCAATTCTCTAATCTAATTACCTGACCAAGCCGACAACCTCTAATACTTACCTCATTACATATATAACGATATGAATGACCTTCTATACCATCCTTTTGTAAAAAATTATAATAATCTCGATGATTTGCAGCCATCACATATGTTGTATCATTTCTCATTCTATCCTAAAAAGGTCCCAATACTCTCCTGTTCTATTTTTTATAATTCCTATATCGACATTATCACTAACTATCATTACCTGAACATCTTTAGGTAAATAATGTTTAAGACTATTTTTTATTCTATCATACTCTTCAACAGTGGTTTCAATAGGTAATTTAACAACCAGTATATCACCTTTCTCTAATGATAACTTGTTCATTTCTTTAATTATACCATCCATACATCACCTTTTGTGGAGGAGGGTGTGGGATTCGAACCCACGAACGATATTCTTCGTATCGCTTTCTGTTTTCAAGACAGACGTAATCAGCCGGACTCTACCAACCCTCCCTTATGTTACCTCTACTATGTAAGTTTTGTTACTCAATTTACCTGTTTTAGTCACCCTCCTTACCTTCTTATACTTAAAGAAAGCAGGACAGGTATTTTTATACTTTTTTCTACAAATACCTTCACACAAATCAGCCACAGCACAACCTTCATAAATTCTTTCATCATTAGCCATTTCTCTCATAACTCCTTTTCAAATAATTCATCCAAATCAGAATATCTTGAATATTCAATCCTATCAATCCAATCTTTATGATAAAGTCTTTGATAAGTCTTAGAATCAGTGAACACTATAAATCTCCATCCACCATTACGTTCATCAAATATTTCACCCTCATGAGGCACACCATCAAAGTATTTCTCCATATCAGATGTAATAAAGTACTTGTAATCATCTAAAGGCTTATTACCATAATACTTTAGCATGTCTAATGTCTTCAGGGTTATAAACATTTTTACTTTTCCTTATACAATCTATATATGCTTTTTACACCATTTTCCATTTTCTTGTAGGCTGATGGATTAGATGTGTGTATCATGATATTAGGAGGTATAAAACTTGTTGTAGCAACCCTTTCCTCCATCCATAGTATCACATCATATCCTGTGCCTTTCTGATCATTACCAAGGTCATGATCTAAAGAAATTACTGTTACTCTACCTGTTTCAAGTAATTTGATAGCTTCTTTAGGCCATTTAACTAATTCCCAATCACTGGTGGGTATACGAATATCATCAAGATAAACCTTCATTGCTCACAACTTCCTTTCTGTAATGGTGGTAGCGAAGGAAAGAATCGAACTTTCTTACAACAAGATATGAGCTTGTGTCACTTACCAAAGTTCATCGCCATAAATTCAGGATGTAGAGCCAGGAGTTGAACCTGGAAAGCCTGGGATATGAACCCAAGTGGGAGACCCCTCCTCTCTACGATAATTTTGTGTGGAGTCCCTGGAGGGAATCAAGCCCTCTCTAATGATTTTGCAGACCACTACTAACATCAGTTATCAGGGACATATTTTTGTGTGGTACCCCGAACAGGATTCGAACCTGTAATGCTCTCTAATCTGGAGACTATGCCGGGTATAAGCCGGGTGTGTTACCGTTACACTATCAGGGCATGTACTATAATTTCATACTAAACAATTCATCTAAATCTTCGTGTCTATTTACGTCCATTGTCCAATCTTTATGTACTAACCAATAAGTTCTATCAGCATCTACATAATTATAACAATCATCTTCAAAATTTGTAACCTTCCTAATGGTTACACCATCAAAGAATTTTATCATGTCTTCCGCTAATACAGGATACATACCGGGGTTCACAATATCCCCAATTTTTTTGAATACTACATTCATTTTAATTCCACATTCAATACATTTTTGATGATCTTTCTAAACTCATCCCAGTCCTTCTTTTCCACTGTTTTCTCCATTGATTTGATTTCATTTTTAGAAGCAACCCTATAGAACTTTACCATTTCTTCTATCCCAAGATTTCCTGGATATGAGGCCTCCGTCAACATCCATCTATCAAATTTCATATAATCCCCCTTATCCCATTCCAAACCCCGCTACACCTTTAAATTTCTCAGGTTTATTTATAACTCTATACCCTTTATCTTCTTTCCATTCAAACCATAAAGCATTCATGTCAATATTATACATACCTTCATCAATGCTCTCAATGACACAATACCTAAACCATCCATTCTCATAAATATCACCATTATTATACTCAACACTTTCAATAGCATCATTCAGGTCATAATAAAACCCCACGGTTCTAGAACCCTTTGGCCACTTCACATCATTTATGGTAGTTATCACATGAATTTTACTTGCCATTATACAAATTCCTCTAATTCCTCTAATTATGGAACCCCTGACAGGAATTGCACCTGCGTACGATATCTTAGGAGGATATTGCTGTTCTACTCAGCTACAGGGGTTTAATTTTTTGGTAGGCCCGGAAGGTAATGCTCCCTCGTCTTATGGGTAAGAACCAAATATTCTACTATTTGAACTACGAGCCCATATTTTAAATGCTGTGTTGGTAGTTTATACCTACTGGCTATTTATCATCTCCCGAAAATAGCTTCCGTTGCTTCCGTATAGAGTAGCACACGCCCATATACTGGTGAAGATTAGCATCCATATTTAAATGGCAACACAGCAAAATCTGGACCGCCTGGGGAGAGTCGAACTCCCATGTGTCCATTAGCTTTCTACCGATTAGAAGTCGGTCGGCATACAGGCGGTTATATTCTTTCTTTATTTATTTCTTTAATCTTCAACCATTTCTTCTTTGTCATTTTTTCATCTTTTGATCTTTTCAAGTGTGCTGCTTGTCTTTTCTCTTTGCAAGCTTTTAATCTCTCTTGACGTTTGGCTTCCTTTGCAATTCGTTTTGCTTTATTCTTTTCTCTACGGCCTTCAAGACGGTATTTCTTACAATTTTTTTCATCACGTCCAAATTTCCTTGTTCCGCCACCACCTCTTCCACCTTGTCTACCCATTTTATTACTCTCCCTTCTTCTCTAATCTTTCATTTCTACATGCCTTAGAATGACAATATGTATCATACTTCTTACACACTAACACTTCATGATTACACCAAAAGCATTTCACCTTTATTAGATTACCATTTTCAACACATTCTAAATATTGTTCTCTAAAACCTTTCATGTAATTACCTTTTTAAAATTTGGTGAGCGGGTCCCAGGATTTGAACCAAGACCTCCCAACGGGTAGTCGGGTATGCTACTGTTACACCAAACCCGCTTAATTTGTTCTATATATGGTATCTCGAAGGGGATTTGAACCCTGTCTTTGGTTAGAGACCAATGTCCTGCCATTTAGACGACCGAGATAAAACTTTCTTTGGTAGTGCTACGGAGAATCGAACTCCGATTATGCGATAGAAAGTCGCATGTCCTACCATTAGACGACAGCACCAAATTCTTATACTTCTATAATAACAGATATGAAGATAATTGTAAACTTTAGAAATTTTTATTAATGGCAGGTCCACCAGGATTCAAACCTGGGTAGTTCGGATCAGAGCCGAGTATGTTATCGCTACATCATGGACCTGTATGGTAGCCCCTCACGGTACCGCCCCGTGTTTTCCCACTTGTAAGGAGGGTGTAATACTTTTCTACTAAGGGGCTATAGTATATATTGACCATAAGCAGGATTGACTTAGAAGTAGCGTTCCATCATCTTCTAAAACCTACTACCGGTGGGTTTGCGGTTACTTATGGTCAAGTATAAAAATTGAATATGCCTTGACCAGGTCGCTCGGTTGATAAATGCAGACGCCGTTTACTTATCCCACGGCCAACAGGCAACCTCTACCTACGTCTTAGTGACGACCGCCCTCATTGCAAGACATATTCAATTGTTTGTATGTGGTAGCCAGGGATTTGAACCCTGGACGAGGGGACTGCGAAACTGGCTAACCTCACCCCTCACGCCAATAAAACGGATGCCTTATGTTTCTGATTCGCGTTTAGCGCCCATCGGAATTGACAAATATGCCGAGCCTTCCTTTACTCCCCATTTAACGCCCGATTGTCAATTTTTACGCCACTACCACACACATTACTTTTTCTTAAATCCGAATCCACAAAACCCTTGAAAAAATGACAGGTATTCTGTGTTGATAGTAATTCTTACATAATATGGACACTGATCTTTCCGAGAATCAGCACAAAGTTTCATTTCTATTGGTATTGTGTTGTTAGAATTGCAGCCAGATTGCGGAGTTCCATCTCCTATTTCAATCTTAGTTGTTTTATCCATGTCTACAGCCTCCTTATGTTACTACCACATATATTACAAATACCCACCTAACATTTCTACTACAATCTTACTTACATTGTATACATACTGCAATTCCTTCTTCTTTAAACCTTGAAGTTCATCAATGTAATCCTTGTCAAACTCTTCCTTAGCGTCATTCAGAACATACTTGATATATTTCCCTATTTGCTTTGGATTTGAAATCTCACCATGTTTAGAAAATACACTCAGAAGCCTGTTCTTTGTTATGTAATCCTTGAAACCTTCTTGTAGTTCAACCAATTTATCATCTACAGGTTTTCTTTCCCTCTTAGGCTTGACTTCCCCAAACTTTTCTCCCTTCTTCTTTAGATAGAACACGTTACCTATCTTGGTGGTCGGGGTATCCTCACCATAAGTTATACTATAAATCTTGTTATATGGTTTGATTACTACACCTTCAATGTTATCCCCACCTTCGGGGTACACAAGGCTTTTGACATCCTCAACATTAAAATCTAAGGCTTCCTGGAGACCCTTAACTATACCAAAAGAGGGGATCAGAAAATCTTCTATATTGAGTAATGAGAACATATCCTCCATTTCCCAAGGTGTCAGTAACACATCATTGATAATCATGTCATAAGCCAATAGAAACTTACCATCACCATAATTGATTCTCTTTTGAATACCTGTACCAAACACCTCACAGTAAACATTAAGAGTGGATTCTGTTTCTTTAGCATATTTCTTTAGCACATCTACAACATCCATATACTTAGTTTCTACAATGAATTGAATATTATAGAAATTTTCCTTTGGCCCTACTATACCACTTCTCTTAACTATACTCCATGTACCATCAGATTCAAAGACAAGAGAAATATTGGCACCATCAATCTTTACCTGTATGATGTAGTCCTCTGTCTCTAATTCAGGAAACCTTTCCAGCCAATAATCAATTTCTTTTTGCCTATATGAATTATCGATGCTGAAATATTTTCTGAACATTATACACAACCTCCACAACATCCATATGGTATTTCAGAATTAACTTTATTTAAAACACCCTCTTTATATTCTTCTGGAAAACCATCTGGCCATTCATCAATAGTCCATGGTCCTGATTCAATATGCTCACTCCAATCATCATCAAAATAAACGGAACCACCTGAACTTAAACAATATTCACCAAAATCCCATTCTTTTCCATCAACAAATACTTGTAAAGTACCTCTACATAAGTTAGGATATTCGCCATTATATTTTATATTTATTTTTGACATTTTATCCCCTTTGTGTGGAAGGCGGAATGGGGGTCGAACCCATAAAATCCAAGATTCAAAGTCTTGTGCCCTACCAGTTGGGCTACCCGCCTTTATTTACCAATCCTCATTTACATCACAGTATTTAATTTGATCCCAAAGCTCACTAGAATGTTCTATCATCCAATCTCCTACATCAAGGTATTCACAGTAACCATTCAACTGATGAGGTTTACTGTCTATTATTTTCCAGAAAGGACAAAGATACCCATTTGTGCTGTAACAGTATAGACCTTTAGGTATTAATTTTTCTGTTTTCATCTTTTACCAATCTATAACATGCTCTAAACATTCTAATTGTCTTTGAATTTTTATGTTTCCAATTTTGACCTTCATACTGAACCCATCCATCTTTTACATCAGTTACTTCAAAATATATCTTTCTATCGAATGGAGAATCACTATAATCCAATTCCCATACTTGACCGATTTTCACCTTTGGACCAAAAAACATTCTTAACAGATAATGCATTTTTCATTTCCTTTCATAGCTTATTGTATCATTTTTTCCAAGACTTGTAAACACCTTCATGATTATAGTATTTTTCAAAATATTCCTCAAAAAACATACCCTCATATTGATATTTCCTTAATTGTAAGTATATCGTACCAGCTAAATCTACTAATTCATCTCTTGGTATATAAGGATTATGATTATCTTCATATGTACAGATTCTAAGACTACCCATTACTCAAACCACTCCTTTCCTTCCTCTTCTAATATGAGTTCTTTTTCATAATCCAACATCCTTCGTAAAATCTTCGAATCCTCTTTATTGAGTATGAGGTTGGGTTCTTGTAATTTATCGATCTCAATGAATCGTTTAACAACAGCACTATTAGTCCTTATCATGTCTTTTCTAAAGAGATTGAATTGTACCTCATTATCCTCTATCCTCTTTTGAATTCTATTTAACCTTTTTCTACTAATAAACATTTTACCCCCTTCTTACAACATTAGAAAAATTACCGTTAGAAGTAATAACATCATGTATATATACATTTCGTGTGGTTCCATTGTATTCTCTTTTTTGGTACCGCTACCCGGAGTCGAACCGGGACGCCCGAAGGCACAGGATCTAAGCCTGCTGATTAGGCCAATTCATCTATAGCGGCATATTATTTATGAATAAAAAATGATTTGTTATACCCCATGTCTGATTTTGGGACAACGTGAGCATTTCCAATCGAAATTCTCATCTCGAAACCATTTCTTAATAGATACAGGACCATTCATGTTTCTTGGCACAAATTTAATCGTTTTATCAAATTTATGAAAACCAAACTTGCAAAGTAATTTTTTCATTTACGGTCTCCTCTTTATAATCTTATGGTAGGGATGATGGGATTCGAACCCATACTGTACGGATTTTAAGTCCGCTGACTCTGCCGTTGGCCTACACCCCCATGGTGCTCATTCCCGGAGTCGAACCGGGAAACTGTTAGATTTGAGCTAACAAGGTATGCCAAGATTCCCTTCAAATGAGCATAAATTTTAAGATCTTGTTAACCAGTACATTATACTTGCTATTGAAACACCAAATAATGCCAAAATACCAATAATAACTAAAAATCCTAAACCTATTGCAAATCCTGCCCACAATGGACATAATACCCACCACCATGACCAAGCAATATAACCTGTCAACTTTAGTGTTATGAATACAACAGTTAATAAACCAGCAAACCCTATTCCACCACTTGAACTTGACATATTCTTCTCCTTTGTAATTACACCATCAACTGTTTCCTTGTAATTAAATAGATCCATCTTCCTCCTTTTATGGAGCCGTTGATGGGTTCTGACCCCACTACCTTCTACTTACCAAGCAGATGCTCTACCAACTGAGCTACAACGGCTTATTATCCTTCATGTAAGCAACATAGTGATTATCAATACTCTTAATGGCATCGTTCAGACAACCTTTGCATAAGATCATGGATGCGCCCGTAGGAATAGAATATCTCATATACACTTCTGTTTGGCAGCCACATAAAGAACAAACCATCCATTCATTCTCAAATCCACCCTTTTCATTTCTCCAATTATCTACAACCATTCCAGACATACTATATGCTCCTTTGTATTTTGGTGAGGGATGAAGGAATCGAACCTCCTGACCGACCACCCTGCATAATAGGTCCAGCGGGTTACAGCCGCCGACAGGGAACATCCCCCATATATTCTTTTTGGCAGTGAGTAGGGGATTTGAACCCCTGGTGCCTTTACAGGTCACGCTGGTTTAGCAAACCAGTACCATAAACCAAACTCGGCCAACTCACTATAATTTCTGTGGAGAGAGCTGGGTTATTCATACCCTTTATTAACGCCCGCCCTCAAGGCGTATTAAATTTTGGAGCAGGTGGAGGGGATTGAACCCTCGTATTCTGGGTGGAAGCCAAAAATTTTACCAATTAAATTACACCTGCACTTCTTTTTCTCCAATTTCTTCTATCTTCTCTTATACAATTTTCATTTCTACTACCATAATTATCAGTTAGTGAATGACAATTAGGACACAGAAGTTCTAAATTTTCCTCTTTATTATTTTTACAATTACCATCAATATGATGAACTGTCAACGGTATATTACCAGTATGTATGTTTGTTCTTGACCAACCACATTCTTGGCATTCGTTATCATATATTTCAAACATATACCTTCTTATATGGCGAGATAAATATTCGTTATCATTCGAACCCTTTTCTAATCCTTGTTTCCACCTTTCAATGTATTGTTTATATGTATATTCCCATTGACATTGGTGATTACAATACTTTTTTCTGTAATTATCTAACAACTTCTTTCCACAATTCAAACAATGTGTGTAAACTTCTCTCGGTATGTAAGGTTTACCACCACTTAATGTTTCACTTACTTTCTTTTTTGTTTCATATGACCTTGCTCCTCTACTGTTAGCACAAGACCTACAACAAAATCTACCACTTCCGAAACTTCCATCATGTTCTTTACCGCATTTCTCATTCTCACATTTCATAATTTGAACCTCCAATATTTTATACTCTTATTTATACTCTTGGTTCAAATTTTTCCATATTCTATCAATTAAACATCACACCCGCTAATTATCCTTTTAATCAAAATATGTTGGTATACCCTTTGTTTTCAAGTTAAACCAACGTTCATAATCCCAGGAATACACAGCATATTTGATACCAGGAACCATAGGTACAGTTTGTCCGTTCATCCATTTACCAAACTCTTCCTTGTATTTTTCAGGGATATCATTTTCATCAACATAAGAGATAAATTCATCTCCATCCTCATCATAGTAGTATCTCTTAACTTTTGTATTTCCTATTTTATCCATTATACCATCCCCTTTTCTGATTGTAAACCCACCAATATAGGTAACAGGTTCTTGAATTTTCTTGGTTTATAATGCATCTGTTCCACACTTACATTCATATACTTACATCCATTAAAGCCTTCCCAAACAAACAGGGACTTCTGATGCCAGTGCCCGTGAATGCAATAACATCCTTTACCAAGGTCATCGTCTTGTAGAGGTCTATGTGTAAAATAAACTATCTTATCATCCTCTAATTTACCACTATGTACTACGAATGGACCTATTTTAGTTATACCTACATCCTTATACCATTGTTTACCATGTCTATCGTGATTACCACCTATCATAATGATGTTTCCATTCAACATAGAGGTAACTTCTTTGGTCATTTCTTTATTACCAAGAGAAAAATCACCAAGATGGAGTACTGTATCATCATCCTTAATCACATCATTCCAATTATTTATACATATCTCTTGCCAATCTTGGGGTCTACCGCAATACTCAATTATGTTCTTATGCCAAAAATGTGTATCACTTATGAGCCATATTTCTTGTAATTCCTCCCATGTAAAAAAATTCATATACCCTTTATAACTGTTTTTCTGAAATTTTTGTTGTAATTTATCCAACACTGCCTGCACTTTCCATGGATCATATTTCATCACGACATCTTCCTTTCTTAATTTTGGTAGCCGGAGAAGGAGTTGAACCCTCATTAATCGCTCATCAGGCGACTTTCTTACCGTTAGAAGACCCGGCCATAGCTTTATTATGGAGCCCCGAGAGGGAATTGAACCCACGTCTAAAGGTTACAAATCTTTTGTTCTACCAATTAAACTATCAGGGCTTGATATTTTGGCGGTGGTAGCGGGATTTGAACCCGCGACATTTCGGGCGACAACCGAATATCCTCGACCTGACTAGATCATACCACCATATTCATTTCATTTGGGTCAAACGAGGGGAGTCGAACCCCCTAACACTTGATTCACAGTCAAGTCCCGCGCCGTTTAGGTTCGTTTGACATAATTCGGGTAAGGAATGTTACTTACTTACCCCTTTTATATTTATTATTGGTTTTATATAGTCCACAACTTCAATAACGATACCTTCTTGTCTACTCATAACATCACTGATATCTTTATAAGCAAACCGTGATTCATCTAAGGTACTTTTATCAGCTTTACAGACTATACCTTCCATATCCTTGATAAAATCATCTAAGTCTATGGTTTCCTTTGCTTTTCTACGACTAAATCTCCTTCCTGCTCCATGAGAAGCGGAAGATAAATATTCATCATTACCTAAACCCTTTGTAACATATACACCATCTTTCATGTTACCAGGTATCACACCTAATTGTCCTTTGTCTGCTGGTGTTGCACCCTTACGATGTAAAACTGTACCATCAGATTGAACAATAGCATGGTTATGATTTTCGTTTATCATATCACGAATATACATATGATGTAAACCTAAAATCTCTAACACCTTTTCCATCATTATCTTTCGATTATATAATGCATATTCTTGGGCAAACTTCATATCTTGTAAGTAGGCTTTACCATACTCACCATCTAAGTGCAAGAAACCATTAGGCAAATCTTTATCTACATTCTTGGACAACTTCATCCAATAAGACGCTATGCTATGTCCTATGTTACGAGAACCCGAATGTATGGTTATGGATAAAGAACCTCTACTATATGCTTCACCTATCTCTATAAAGTGATTACCACTACCTAAAGTGCCAATTTGTACCCACAATCTTTTTGCAACCTTTTTATCTAATTTTTTATCACCACTTGCAGATTTGAAAGATTTATAGTCCAATCCTTTCTCTCTGGAATTAAATCCTACAGGTATCTTTTCATATATATCATCAAATATGTAGTTCTCTTTACCATATATATAAGATACATGTTCACCGGACATTATACAACACATGCCGCATCCGATGTCATAGCCAACGTAAGAAGGAGAGATAACACCATCCAATAAAGCAACCCCACCTATTGGTAAAGAATACCCTACATGACAATCAGGCATTACAGCCAACACTTTCAAGAAATCCAAATTCAAAGCATAGTATATTTGTTGCTGAGCTTCTTGTTCTAATTCCTCTAAGGGTATCAAAGTTCTTAATTTATCTAAGTTAGCCATTTCTTATTCACACTCTACACCTTTCAATTTCATATTTCTTGTTATATCCTCTACTTTGGCATCCCTCCACCTATATTCAGTTGTATTAAAAGGTACATCATAGTATTTTTCTTCCACCTGTAATATTAATTTTCCTTTTTTATCAACTCTGAACCGTTTCAAATCAGTTAATTTCATAATACATTTTATCCTTTCTCACTTTAATTTCTCAACCCATTCTTTATACATCTTCTTATTCTCTTCTTCTGTAAGTGCTTGACCTTCAAGAGTCATTGTATGAGAAGCTCGTTCAACCCATTTCTTCACCAGTCTCTTAATGGAGGAGAGTGAGGGACTCGAACCCTCAAAAGCATTACCTTTAGACACGCTTCCAACATGATTGACTTTCCCCACTGTCCAACTCTCCTTTATATTTCCTTAGCAATTTTGTTTAATTGGTCTAATACTACTGATTTTACTTCACTATAGGCATTTTGTAAACTCTCACCTTCTAAAACATCCACAGTCAACCCTACTTGGATTTTTTTGGATTCATAATTACCAATATTTACAGTTCTTGATAACGTTACCTCAATTTTTTCATTCTTCCAAGATTTTTCATGCATCACACTTTCCTCCTTTTTAATTTATGGTAGGAGCGGGGAGAATCGAACTCACCGATACCCGGCTTAAAAGGCCGGTGCCATTCCACTTGGCTACGCTCCCATAATGTTAATTTTTAATGGCGGGTGCCAGGAGACTTGAACTCCTATCTTATAGTTTAACAGACTATTGCTCTATCCTATTTGAGCTAAGCACCCAAATTGTAATTACTTTCATGTTTTATTATATCATAAAACTCTCTTATTTGTCTATATAACTTTTTTCTTCCATTTTTTGTATACGGTACAAACCATTGAATTCTATATACTGTATAACCATTTTTAGTTAAATAGGCATCTTTTTTTATATCACTTTCCATCCTTCTTTTTTGTCTATGTTGTTTACCATCAACCTCTAATACTATTCTATCATTTATTACAAAATCAGCAAAATATTTACCTATTTTCTTTTCCCTTATATAATCTATGTCTTCTTCTTTAAAAACATCCATAAAATATTGTTCAGGATATGATGGTTTTAATTTTGTTCTTGTAGCCCAACCTTTAAAAGAACTTCTCTTTGCTATTTCTTTTCCTATTCTTATAGCTTGTTTTATATATTCCGGATCTTTAGGAAGACATTTTTTACACAAACCCCATTTTGTTTTTCTTCTTAATACTTTACCACAATTCTTACATATATTCTTTGCATGTTTAGGAAAACATTCCTTACAAAATACTCTTTTAGGGTCCGTTTGTAATTTAACTGTTACTAATTCACTACAATCACAACATTTTACATCCTTAAACCCATCCACTTTTCTTTTATCAGCAAAATATATATTGGAACATTTATAGGAACATGTTGTATTGTTATCCTTCCCACTAGTTTCAAATTCTTTGTTACATTGCGGACACACTTTCTTTATAATTTTTTCATATTTTCTATTTCTCCATTGTTTATCAAAATGTGTAGTATCAATATCATATGTTTCTATATATTCTTTTAGTATAAGAGTAGTATCACCTTTAGTATATCCAAATAAATTTATTGATATATCATTTCTATTCTTATTATTACTGATACTTTCCTTGATTCTTTCATGTCCGAATTTTCGTATAAAGTTTTCTAATTTCATTTTTACCTCCTTCATATATTTATACAAAAGAGGTCATTTTTATAGGTTTTGAACCCAAAGAAATAAACTTTTTCAGGTAGGTGGGGCTCGAACCCACATAGTCTCCGGTCCAGACGGAGTAGGCAACCAATTGCCCTCACTACCTGAAAAAATTTACTACTCTTTATATATCCTTTCCCAACATTCTCTACACAATTGACCTGCGCCTTCCACATAGTACATTCTATAGTCAATATGTGTTTCCTGTTCATATTCAGTTTCTTTACCACATGATGCACATTTATCTTTCATTTGTCTTAATCTCCTTATTTTCAATATTGGTGGAAGCTGAGGGAATCGAACCCTCGTCCCTGCCTTGCAAAAGCAGAATTCTTCCGTTAAACTAAGCCCCCATATTTATTCTCTTATTTCTTTCAATTCACATACTATATTCTTTATAACGTGACATTTTTTCTTAGAACAGTATAGTACATCAAATGTTCTACAACTACCATAACCATCTAATGCTTCTACCTTTGCTGTTTCAGCGTACTTACATATTCTATCACAAAACTTCATTCTTGTAAACCCCCTCGTAATTGTTAATGGAACGCCTGGAGGGACTCGAACCCCCGACTTTTTGATTCGTAGTCAAAATCTCTAATTCCACTGAGTTACAGGCGCTTAGTTTGGTGGAGGATACTGGAATCGAACCAGCAACTACCCGGTACTTCACACCGGAGCTCTACCGTTGGAGCTAATCCTCCTCTTTTGGCACGTCTGGAGAGATTTGAACTCCCATCATCTAGTTTTGGAGACTAGTGCCTTAGCCAGTTAGACCACAGACGCACAATAAAAAAGGGTTTCTACTTTGTATGGCAGAAACCCTTGGGTATTACTTCTTCTATGGATTTCTACCGCTTACATTGGTTCTGTCCTCTTATCATTAATATTAAGCAAACCTGACCATGCCGGACTCGCAGTAAGATAATGTTTTCTAAATTGTAAGTGTCGTTTATTCTCCATAATTTTATTCCTTATTTCTATTTATACTTTATGGTAACATTTTTCCAGAAAATTGTAAACTATTTATCCTTTTCTTTACAAAATTCTCTCAATTCTTCCCATAACTCCTTGATATCTTTGGGTTTAAAGCTTAGATCACCTTTCAAATCCCTCATTATGAAGAACCTTTCCATTTCAGGCATCAGCTCCCAATTCCTTTTAGCCCAGTCAACAAATTCTATTACTGGAAAGGTATCATGGGACTTGAAACAGTACTTAAACGACTGATATATCATCCAATCAGGCATTTCCAATTTCTTTTTCCTATCTTTATAAGCATACATCATTGTTAATCCTCCTATTGTTCTTCAGTAGGAAAATAATACACACCTTCGGTTAGTTCAGCATGGCTACCATTAGCTATAACAGTAACATAAGGGTGATAATTATCATTCAACCATTTAATTAGTGGTCGAGTGATCTTTTCAAATTCTTCTTTTTGCGTTTCAGTAATTGTTATATTTTTACCCATTACCATTCATCTCCATTTGCAGTTATATCTTCATCTACCATATCTTCTTCCACATTATTCATCTTATCAAACACCTTTTCCAATTTCCATAAAGCTTCCCTTGACATCCAACCTCCAGGAGCCAGCTTATTGAACACTTTCTTCAAAAACCCTAAAGTTACAGGGGACAACGTTTCATTCTTTCCTTTTATTCTCTTATCAAGGTTATTGAATTTCATATCAGTTGCAAAGGTTATTACTTCGGAGGTGTCAATGTATCTCCTAACTTTTGCTCTCTTACCACTTACACAGATGCTTGATATGCTCTTACCACTAAAGGTCATGCTATGGAAGCCCTTATCCTTATCTTCCAAAATAGTAGTAAATATCAGCTTGTTACCATCATCAAACTCTATGTAAGGAACATTCTTAGGTGACGAGTATTTTAATCGCATTCACTACATCTCCTCTACAGGCGCAAAACCCTCTAAATATAAACCCATATCATCATAAGCCCAATGGATTTCTTTATTTATAAAACCAGCTTGTTTTTTGACTGTATGACCATCACCTATAGAATCACCGAAGCAACGATCCAATGCTCTTACAGTAGGTCCATTATCACAAGGAACGCTGTCGGTCTCTCCTGTCTTACTATCCTCTATAATAAGGGTACCCATACCAGAATTCCAACTACCCTTAAATGCTTTTATAATGCCTCTTTTGACTGTCATGTTGTATTTCCTTTCGATTGTACCCCTACACACATAGAGATATAATCATTTTTTACTCACCATTCACGACTAATGCTCTTTCATCATACCCATAAAGGTCACCAGCCATGCGATTTATTGTATTGAACCTACTAGAGAACACATTAGAACCGTTGCGTGCTTTGGTTTCATGTGTAGCCAAAAATGTGAGCACGTTATATGCACCATATTTGTCCTCATTCAACTTCTGGCTGTTCATAGTAGGCTCATAGGCATCCTTAACAGCCTCACCCACTTTCTTACCAAGGTATTCTCTTCCATCAACAAAGGCATCAAAGTCAGCCTGGTTGAATCCAATCTCTGCCCAGCCAGACCAGGTCAGTACATTCTCCTGGAAAGCATCCAATTTGGAATCCACTGACAATCTTAACCTTTCGGGGTTGTCAACATAATGAGCATAGGATTCACGAAAGAAGGACTTACGACCCAACACCTGACCATTCTCACAAATGCTACGATATCCCATCAGTTCATATCCAAATGCAGTACGAGCATCATAACCGTTGAAAATCTCTAATAGCAACCCAACACTATCATCTGGAAGAACCTCAAAATTGAAGCTATCCTCTCCGAATATAATTCTCCTACGCCATCTTCGAGTTGTTGCATCTAAATGGTCATGAACCTCTTTCACCTCAAGTCCATCAAGGGCTTCATCAAACAGGGAATTGATATTACTGTTAGGAAGCAACTCATAATTCTCTGAAACCAGTCCTAAGATATCATCGGTTTCATCATTGATAAGTGCTACCTTGGGTATACTCAGTCCACTTTCGGTCTTGATAGTCTCTTTACGGACACTAAAAAACGGATTTCTTTCCTCTTTATACATATTTTCTTCCCCCTATTTCTATCATATCATCTGGACCTATATCCAAAGGAAAATCCCCTTGTATTTGACCACAATCTATACAATAGGAGAATTCCACATAATCATCACCACCTATACCAAGGAAATCAGGCACATATCCGTCATATTCTATACCGAGATAGTCTAAATTAAAACAATCAGAGCATTTTGAGGATATGTCAATTACCCTTTCCTTACCACACCTTTGACAGGCCATTATTCCTCTACCTCCACCACCTGTTTACGATGCTTGTAAGCCAAACCTTTACCCATACGAAACTTAGAAGCCTGACGGGTTGTGGGTTCTACCTCTGCCATACCACAAGCCTTATTGAAAAAGCTATCACCCTTGGCAAACATCTTGTTAGTAACCTTCTTGACTGCTTTCTTGACTACTTTCTTTTTAGAACTCATAATTATTTTCTCCTCACTCAAATTTAAACTTAGTGTAACACAGAATTCTCAGAATGTAAACAATTATCCTCCAGTTTTATCCCAATCATTTCCGAATACTTCAACACCTTCATGTTTCCAAAAGCTAACCATTTTATCTGGAAAACCCTTTCTACCTTCTTTCTCTCTCCATTCTTCAAGTGCTTTACGATCTTTACTGGATTCACTATCTTCTTCTTCTTTGAGGGGTATCTTATCATCTATCTCCTCATAATCATCCTTTACCTCAACACCTTCATCCTCAAGGGCATAGGAAATAAGGAACATCGTACCAAACTTCATCATTTCATCAGTAAAGTATTCCATATTGCCTAAGAATTCCTCAACCATATCATCCATTTCCTCTTTGGATTTTGGGGAATACGCAATACTCTTAACCATATCGGATAGCATTTTACCTTTGAACTCATTAAATTCCTTTCTAAGAAAATCATATTCAAAATCCCGAACACCATCAACCTCAAAATTATAGGCTGGTCCAAAACCTGCTACATACTTACCATCTTTGTATAAACTCAGTTCATTACTCATATTATCTATTACCTCTCTTGGATGCTTTTATAGGGTTGATGAATTTTTTAGCCTTTTCACCGCCCTCAATTATCTTATCACTCTTCAATGGACAGGTAAATATACGATGCTTCATAGCGGGTTTTGCGTACGCTATACAGATATCACCATCTACTTTATTACACCCCACACAAGCAGGTACTATCAATTCATGTATCATTTTTTTATCTCCTCTCTCTTTCATTCAAAATTCTAAACTTAGTGTAACACAAAAATTTGAAGATGTAAACATAATTTTGTTGTGGTAGTAGTGAATTCCGCCATCCATTACTGAACCAGGATTCGAACCTGGACGATAGGTTTTTTGGGTCATTCCCTATCTCGGTCATTACCCCTGCCCGATACAGACGACACATGATGTATTGTAACCGTCCCTTGCGTCTACCAATGACAAGCTCTCTGCTCATACAAGGCTCAAGCATGAGGTTACGATCCTTCGTGCTGTCTCGACCTGTCATGTTGCCTTTACTTGCCAATTCCGCCACTACCACAAAATATTATCTTACACAATTTTTGGGAATTTCAGGAAATCCAAGCTTTGCTCTCTCTTTGGAAGCTCTGAAACCCCCATCATTGAGCTTATCAAGTTTCTTTTTGGGGGAAAGGACATCATACAATGCCTGTCTTTTATCAGCCTCCATCCGTTTGACTTCTTTGGCTTTATTCATATGGTTTTACCTCCTTTCAATAATTAGTCTCCACAATTTCTGTACCGATGAAATCTGTTACACCATAATTACCATCTTTACAAATATGCATATCAAATAACCTAAGAGTAATGCCTGTTGTTGGTATACCTAAAACAATATCAACGGTAGTTGTCATTGCTGAATCCTCACCTGAACAAGTACTCCTATCCACCTTACCACACCTACGACACTTATATAAATACTGAGCTTCCTTTTCATTCATTACATTCTCCTTGTATCCATTACAGAACCAATCTTTATCATATGCTCTTTACTGTACATCCATTCTTCCACAAAGGCGCATTTAGCAGTAGTCCTAACTAATTTTCTCCACATAAGTCCAGTTTTATAATTCACCAAAACCTCTAAGTTACTGTTACGATAGTCTTTACTCTTTTGAAGGTTGAGGATACTAAACTTATTATCAGCCCTTGATTGATAAAAAGCGGATCTCACCTTCTTACTCTCTTTAATTCTGTCCTGAGTGTCTTGGCCTAACTGTAACTCCCCCTGAGAGGCTTTACCCACAACCTTAAAATCGGGGATGTATCGGTCCTTGTGTTTCCATATCACTTGGGTCCTAAAATCATAGACAGAGTACTCCTTAGCACCCTTAAACCTACCCTTAGTGATGGGACGAATATTGATAACTACACCCTTTATGTTATGTCTTTTTCTATTGTGGTTGAAGGTATACTCTATAATAGCACCCACAACGACCTCAAACACTTCCTCACTGAAACCAGAAGATCGTTTATTGAAAGCAGTATCATCAAAGGTACCATTCAATTTGAGACCCCATTTACGAGCAAGGTTCAAGAGCATATCACCATTGTTACGATGCTTGATAGCCTCTTGCATCATCTTGGTGGCATTCACAGACCCACCATTCACATCAGGGTGGACTTGTTTTGCTATATCTTTGAATAATGAGTTACTGGTCATTTTATTCTCCTTAACTTAGTGTAACACAAAAAACAGGGAATGTAAACTCTAAAAATCTACACCCCTACTTCAATACTATACAAATTTTTCTATATCACAAACGGTGCAACGCCAGCCTTTTGTAGTTACATTGTGTAATCTCTTTCCCTTGCCATATTTTTTGTCCTGGAAGTCAGATTTACAACGACATTTGCGAACAGATGATCCATATTTTGCAGCATTCCTCAAATTTTTCATATCCTTAATCCTCCCTTTTCATCTATGTGTCATGATAACATTTGCAATACTTCTCAAATCTGAAGCCTTTTCTATGAAATGCTCTTCCACAAAGGTCACAGTTTCTTGTCGATCAACCCTATATTGATTTTCCGCTATCATCCCCTGTATCTCTGCTTTTATAGCCTCTATCTCTGAATATTGAGCTAATAACCAAGATTCCATCATCATCCTCCTTTCTTCTGCACGGATAGCACAAATCGTAATAGTCTATCATGCTCATCTTTGTAAAATGTGTCTCAGTTCCACACCTTCGGCATGTTGTTGATGTTGCCACTTTATTACCCCCTTTTCAACATCTCCATAATGAAATTTCCCATTTTTACTTCCGAAACATCTTGATTATAGAACTCTTTTGGGTCACGGTCAACCACTAAATGATACATAACATCTATTGAAGGTGGACCCTGAACTACACCACCAAACAGCTCTTCCATTACTTCTTTTTCATTCATAGTATCATCCTTTCCTTTATACAATTACATCCTTTTAATCGTTCTAAGGGACAAAAAGAATAACAAGTCACCACTCCTGTCAGGCAAGAATTGTAAGGCTGGTGTGACCTTCACATTCTTTGTACAGGGTCTCGCGGCCCCGTAACTACCACCTACGCACATCGCATAGGATTCTTTTTACCCCCTTACAACGATTAAAAATAGTGGTTCATCTTACACTATAACGGCGTGGACCGTTATACCAGCCCGACATGCAATGCAAGTCTCCCACCTCAGATGAACCACTATATTTCTTTAACCTTTACAAGAGACAAAAGGGATGTAAACAGGTCGCCACTCCTATTAGGCTAAGATGTAAGATTGGCGTTTTTCTTACCTCTTGTGATACGTTTGGTCTTTCAGACTTCCGACCCCCTACCTCTCTTGGAGTAGACTTCCCATCCACCTCTCTGGAAGTAGGACCCCCTTTTGTCCCTTACAACGATTAAAAAGATGTGACCCTGTAAGCTCATTAGACTGACTGCGGTTATCACCCCGGCTGACTGCTAATTATTACTTACAGTTGATATGGTCACAAATTTTACTTAACCTACAATCTCCCTACGAAGCTTTCCACCAGTCTTGATACGGACCTCACGATTGGTGTCAAGGTTAACTCCCATCCAGCCACCCCTGGAAACTTTACACAACAGCTTTACACGGGCCAATTTGCCAGAAACTTTCACAATGTAAGTTTTGCCTACAGACACATCTGCTTTTCTCATATCACTTTCTCCTTTTTGTTTAAATTTAAGAGCTGAAACAAACCCTATCATGTAACAGGGCTTATGTCAACCCTCAAAAAATGAGGGTTTTTGAACTTTACTAAATGGTAATCATCTCAAAATCTTTCACTCTCAAACGGGTGGATTTCTGAACCAAATTTCCAACGAAACGTCTTGCGGATGTTTTACTAATGAACTTACGAGCGACCCTATCATTTGCCATTAAGACACGACCCTTTTTAGCCACAACACATTTCATTTTCTTCATATCACATTCTCCTTTTTGTTTAAATTATTCTCTCTCACAAAGACTGAAACCATTGTATCTCATGAACTCTGAACTGTAAATCAAAAATTAATCATCTTCTTCAATAAGCTCAAAACATTCAGGACATACAGTCCACCACTTGGTCTCACCTACATAAGGATCACCATTTCGTTCTGTAAATCCTTCCTCTCCAGTCCATCCACAATTTTTACAAATATATAACATAATCCATCTCTCCTTTTAATTTCAGGTACTTAAAGGGGTTGTAAAGCGGAACCGGGTTTGTCTTCCTCTGGTGGCAATATCAACAGTCCATAGTATCGCAGTGATAAAGGTACTGGTATTGTCAGTTGGCAAAAGAAAATATAAACAGGTATTCTATTTTACAACCCTTATAACTATCTGAAATCTTTATGTTTTTGGTTGTGCTGACCGGTCAGACTTGGAAAAGGTTAATGAATTCAGGGTGTTACAATCCTACACTTCACTCAGCGCTAAGTTTTCTCGGATTGACCCACAGGACATCCATGGGTTTATATGTAAACAGTTAAAATTGTTATGTTTTAAGTTGCTCTCTCAACAAACTAAATACATTGTATCACACAGATCAAAAACCGTAAACAGATTTAATTCAATTTAAAAATCAGTGACTTACCAGACAAAAAACTTCAACATCAACTACGTCAATGGTACCATATATTTGAGGCTATGTAAACAGAAAAAATAATAGCTCTGGAGACCCTGACTACCACTGCATGGGAGACAGGGATACCCTCTGAGAGCGTGTAGGATTGACGTGGAGGGGTGTTCCAGACATGACTAAGGGGGTAGTATGGCTTGGGGGTGGCATCCCACCTCGTTGATCTGAGGGCTCAATAATTTCAGGCGCTTACAGTGAATGGGATTCATTGTATACTGTATACTGTATACAGCTGTCTAAACGCCTGATTCCATTATGAGTCTACGGGTGGTACAGATAGACCTGGAGAGCGTCCAGGATCAAGGTGGATAGACGATCTAGAGTGAGCGTGATGGATAGTGTGTCCTGGGACGCCGTCCCACCTCGTTGATCTGAGGGCTCAATGATTTCAAGCGCTTAGGGTGTAGGAAAATCCAACGGTGTATACGGTGTACTGTATACAGTATACAATCATGTAATTTCAGGCGCTTACAATGAATGTGATTCAGTCATTTTTTCTCTTGACATTGTTGGTGACCTGTGTTATACTAAGAGTATCAAATGGTTAAGGATTTTCAAGTGTCTGAAATCATTTGGGAAAAAATTTAATTTACAAGATGTGATGTGTGTGGTACAATGTTTTTAACTCGTTGAGAGAGTAACTAACAAACATAACCCTTTGAATTTATATGACTTCTGGGTGTTCCAGAAGGGACTGGTGAAAAAGCGAGTGCACCGCTGGAGTAGCTGTCTAATCGTCTGAATTTATTAATCTTATCCAAGTCTTTCCGGAAAGCGAAATTAGAAATTGACAAAGGAGGAGATGATATGATATATGTAAGTTTTTGAGTGTAAGATGTTTTCAGATCTCGTCTGCCATGTGTAGAAGGAGTTGGGCTGATATTAGGTATCAGCCTTTTTAAAAATTGACAAAGGAAATTGAATGATGTGAAATGGTTATGTCACCTGTAGCTTAATGGTTAGAGCCTGCGGCTGTGACCCGCAAGATGAGAGTTCGATCCTCTCTGGGTGACCCAAAAAATGAATATAGAGGTGTAGTGTTAAGTGGCTAACACGCAACACGCTTGAATTGCCGGTTCGAATCCGGTCGTCTCTGCCAGTAAATTTAAGAATTAGAAATTGACAAAGGAAATTGAATGATGTAAGATGTTTTTAAGGTTTAACTCTCGGCCATCAATTCCCAAGCAGTCGGTAGGGTCTGTTTCTTGGAGTAAAAGTTGCTCTGGCCGGGTTTTTGTAGAGAGGTTCGTTTCTTGGTGTACAATAATATCTATCGTTTTCGGTGCGTCCCTAAACGGGTTCCCTTAGTCGCCAAGCTCTCCACACAAAAATTGTCTCTCAATCCTTTATTTGAGGTATGATACTGTAAACTATCACTGTATTATACATCACAGGATGAAAAAACAACACGGAGGTCCTATACTAGTCACGGACTAACGGGTGAAACCTGGTACTGTCACTGATAAATATGGTCCCTGAGAGTATCATACTTCAAATAAGAGATTGACGAATACGGCGGCTCTTTAGGAAAGGAGAATTGTTTATGAAATATTATTGGAAGTGGCCATTACTAATAATAGGAAATATCCATACTGGAGGTTCGAATCCTCCTCCGCTGTCCAAATAAGAGATTGACAAAGGGGATTTTTTGATGTAGTATGTTTATAGATGATGTGATGTAGGGGGATAATAATGCATCTACTTGGCCTACGGGCCGGCGATAAAGCATTCTACGTAGAATGCTGATACCCTGTCGGGGCAGAACCGACCATCATCTTTACAATATTAACCTTTTTGAAATGTTTATAAGAGGAGATTTAGATGGCATATAATAAAGGTCTTGACAAAGTACTGTATGAGGCGAATATCCACAGTGAGGATGGGACCATTTTGAAGGTTTCTGTTTACTCCTACAATGGTGGAGACAATAAGTTACAGATTGGACCTAGAACCTACACCAAGAAAAACGGTGAAGAAGGGTTCAGGAAGGCTGGAAGAATTAGTGAAGGGGAAGTTGAGAAGCTGGTTGACATCCTACCCGCTATAAGTTCTTACCTGAGTGGGGGCCAATTGACAGTTAGAGGTTAATTTTTGTGTAAAATCTTGGAGTAAAGTGGCGTATCGGTCTGTATGGTAATTAGTATTGAAGAAGGTACCTCTGATGAGTGCGACCATACACTCCAAGATATTATTAAACAGGCACATAAGAGTAATCAATAGATATTTGTGATACCAGAGTGGCGATCCGTCTGGTTGAAAGAGCAATCGGAAAAGAGTCATAACCTTATCATTACACATCAGAACTATAATAACTATTGATTATGTACAGCTTTTATGTGTCTATTTAATAATTTGAAAAAGAGAGGCCTAAATGTACTTAGAAATTGAAAAAGAACTCAAGAAGCGATATCCTGGAAACAAAGGTAAAATAAACCAATGTGAAGAATGCAACAGATATGTCAATATTACTGTTGTTATTGGGGAAGCCTCTACTCGGGGGTCAATTTTACGAGAAGATAGTGCAACAACAGAAGTATGTAAGACTTGTTTGCAAAAGGCATTACAACTAATTGAAAAGGAGGAATAGGATGGGTGGTCAAGATTTTAGTAAATTTTATATTGGTAAATTATCCCCTGAAGATGCTTTTAGAGAGTTAAAGGAATCTGCTGCTTATGAAGATGGTCATGGTGGATATACTGGTACCATTGCAGAAAAAGATGGTTTTATCATGAAAGAATACCCACCAAGAAAAAACCCTTCTGACTATGCAGGTGAAATCATTGGAGATAACGATAAGTGGGGATCCGCCTATTGTATTGAAATTAAAAGGTCCTATTTAGCAGAGGTGAAAAAGAATCCTCATAATTCATGGTGTAAAGGGAAAAGGGGGATAAGAGCATACATCTTTTTTGGCATTGCGTCAAGTTAAAAGGAGAGTTGTATTATGACTTGGACTGAAAAAGAATTAGAAATTTTAGAGTTGACAGATTTAGAACAAAAAGCGTATAATGAATATATGACTGAGAAATTGAAGAAGCGGTTGAAAAAGAAAGCCAAAAATAAAAAGTCTAAAAAGTCACGGAGGAAAAATAGAAAATGATGACAATGAATGATGTGATATTGTTCACTACATGGTTGGACGGTGTGACCTATACTGATACCTGGAGTTTCATTTTTTTCATCATAGCGTTTACATCTGCATTGATATTTGATACTTTAAGGTTATTTGATACTTTAAGGTTAACAGTTTCACCAAGGAGAAATGTGTGATGTACATACCAACCGATGAATTAATAGACCTTGTAGAGCAAGAAAAGTTAAAAGAAAGGACCTATATGGATTTATTGAGAGACATCAAAGTAATCTTTTTAGGCGATAACAGTTATAATGAATTGCTGGATACTATTAAAAATGCTGGTTGTCATGTGCCTGATTTGAAAAGTAATTTAGCGTTTGCTATTGATAGTACTGTTCCTATGATAGTGTTTAAAGAGGTCGTTAAGGACCTTTCAGAGGATGAGCAAAGGGCTATCATAGCACATGAGGTTGCTCACCTTGTTGGTATCAAGGACGAAGAGGATGCAGATAGATGGGCTGTTTCTGCGTTGACAACTGAATCTGAAAAGGATGTACTTAGGAATCAATGGGAATACAGGCATGGTTGTGAATATGAGGAGTAGAAATTATGGATAAAAAAGTGTATTGTAAAGAATGTAGATATGATAATATATGGAATGATGGTTGTTCACATTCTTCTGTTATAAAATATGAGCATACACCTTATCAAAAAACGGCTATATATGGTGATATCAAGGTACTCAATAAGGATAATCATTGTGAGTTGTATGAAAAATATGAAGCACCAAAGGTTGATAGAAAAATGAGGTTTTGGGCACGCTGGTATAATTCTATGGGTATAAAGCCCTGTGTTTAAATAGAGGTGATTATTATGAAGGTAAACAAAAAACAAATAAATAAATTCTTTAAGGATATGAAGGTGGTGCCCGCAAAAGAATGGCGGATAACCACTTCCAGAGTAATCCATAGAGACAAAAAGAAACAAGCTAACAAATATGCTTGTCGAAAGGGAGTAATATGATATGGTTAGAGCTTGGAGTTATTGCCTTGATAGTTATTTGTGTGGCTATGAAATTTTACAATATAGGCTATAATGAATGCATAGATGACTACAATGAGGTGTATGATTTTAAAGACGAAGAAGTGGAAAGGGAGGGAGAGTAATGGAAATAGAATCTACAGTATTAGTTAGGGAATGGTACCGAAATAATAAACTTCATAGAGAAGACGGTCCTGCTATAGAATGCGCAAATGGTGATAAGTATTGGTATTTGAATGGTGTAGAATTAACCTATATGGAATTCCTTAACCGTACCAAGCCTAAAGAATGTTTAAAGGAGAGTAATGGAAACAACTAAATTTGAAGTGAATCAGTATCATTATGATGGTTTTGAGGATTACACCGATATCAAAAATGCTATAATGACCAAATGGCAAAACGGTGAGGGTCTTGATGTATATATAGCAAGGAGAAATCTACCCGATGTCAATGTGTCCTTAACTTGGGATAATATTTCACTTTTCAGGAAAATATTTTCGGATTTTGAAAATTAAAAAATTAAAAGATTGACATAATGATTCCAATGGTTTAGAATGGTAGTTAAGTGAGGTTGGAAAAAATGAATTGTAACAAATGTGGTAAAGAATTGGATTCTATGAGGCAAATGTTAGCACAGTTAGATCCCGAAGTAGGAACCGTTTGTATAGAGTGTTACAACCTTTCCTTAATAGAAAAATCGAATAAACTAAAGGAAGAAATTGATAAATTAATTAAAAATAAGTTGACGAATTCACAATAATGTGATACCTTGGTTTTACTGAGGAAGATTAAATTAAAAGAGGAGGATGTGTACATGAATAAAGCAGATTTGACTAATTTTGTGGCAGAGGACACAGGGATGACCAAGAAAGATGCCCGGATTGCAGTAAATAGTGTAGTTTCAGGTATCAGAAATGGTCTCGTTGAAGACGACAAGGTTACGCTCGTAGGTTTCGGAACCTTTTCCAAGGCTGACAGGGCCGCTCGTAAAGGCCGTAACCCTAAAACCGGGGAAGCTATTGATATCCCCGCCAAGACAGTACCGAAGTTCAAGGCTTCTAAGGCTCTTAAAGAAGCCGTAGCGTAAAAGCAGTAAGCCTAAAGATGATGCCGGAATTAATATACACTTTTAGTTCCGGCATTTTTTGCTAAAAGATGTTTACAACCTCATGAAATTGTTGTATAATGTATAAAATAATGCAAATGTGGGGGTATTAAAATGATGGATATTTCTTTGAGTGATATTAAAAAATGTGTTGTAAATGCTATCATAAAAAAGGCTGATATTGAACCTGAGTTCTTACAAGTATACGTTAATGGTTATGATGTCAATTTTGATATCGACCTGGATGACATGTTGAGAGATTTCAAGACTGATATTGATACCTTTATTGATGATAATGTATATGGTATAGAGGATTATCAGAGTGACTTAAAAGAGGAAGAAGGATGATAGAATATATAGTAAAGGTATATAATGATAAAACTGAGCATTGGTTCCTAAATGGTAAACTTCATAGGGAAGATGATCTACCTGCTATGAAATGTGCTAATGGTGATAAGGAATGGTGGTTGAATGGTGTACTTTATAGGGAAGACGGTCTACCTGCTGTAGAATGTGCTAATGGTGATAAGGAATGGTGGTTGAATGGTGTACTTTATAGGGAAGACGGTCTACCTGCTGTAGAATGTGCTAATGGTAGGAAATATTGGTTCTTTGAAGGTGAAATATTAACCGAAGAGGGGTTCCTTAACAGAACAACTAAGCCCAAACCTAAGAATTCTAAATTGGTGAAATGCTTAAAGGAATTGTTAGCATGTTTAGATGATCCAGAAATACGAATAAGTATCTAAATCATAAAAGGCTAATCAATTGGAAGAAAGGGAGTATACATGATGGGTGGATTTGATATAGGTGAACAATTTTTTCATATAGTGGAATTTGAGGTAGGTAAAAAAATTGATGCTTATTTCGAAACACCCGAAGGTAAAGAAGATATTGAGGGATTGGTAGAGTATCTTCAAGACATAGAAGGTAACCTATATAAGCATCTGAAGAAATTGATAAAAAATGTTGAGGAGATGGAATAATGGGTGGGTTTAATATAAGTGAACAATTTTTAAATTATGTAGAAGGGTCTGGTATAGGAGAAGGTTTAGATATCTATTGGAAAGATAAAAAAGGTAGAAAAGAGATAGATAAACACCTTGATGAAATGGATAAAATAGAAAGTAGAATGAAGAAACTTGTGGGTATTCTCACGAAGAAAATAAATGATTTTATGGAGGTTAAAGATAATGAGTAAAAGTGATATATGGACCTTCATACATGAACCTAAAGAATTTAAGGACCTAATTCTCAATAAGGACATAAAACCTAAGTTAAAAAAGGCACTTAAAGAGGTCCCTAATCTTCTATTATATGGTAAACCTGGTGTTGGTAAGGGAACGTTTACCCATATGCTATTGAGGAAAACGGCTTATGATTATTTATGGGTTAATGCTTCTGATGATACGGGCATTGATACTATGAGGGATAAAATCAAATCGTTTGCTACTTCAATGGGCATAACACCCCTAAAGGTTGTTGTATTAAATGAAGCGGATTCACTTTCATCAGGTCAGCAAGGTGCTCAAAAAATGCTGAGGCAATTGATGGAGGACGTTCAAAAGATTACCCGTTTTATACTACTTGCCAATTATGAACACCTATTCATACCTGAAATTAAATCCCGTTGTCAAGTTATAGAAATGTCAAATCCCCCTGGTGGAGAGATTTATAAACTTTGTGAAAAAATATTGAAATCCGAAAGAGTTAAATACGATAAGAAAACGTTGATAAATATAGTTAAAAAATGCTATCCTGATATAAGGAGCACAATTTGGGGCATACAAGGAAACACCATTAATAACGTGCTCAAAAGTGATATCATATCAAGGTCAGAAGAAGTATTCAAAGAAATTTTAGAGATGATAAAGAATGGTGATCTTGATAGTTTAAGAAAATCGTTAAGAAGTAATGTGATTGATTATATTGGTTTGTATGGGTTCTTATTTGATAATGCTGGGGAATTTAAGTCTCCAGGTGACGCTATTATAGAGATAGGGGAACATCTTTATAGGAATGATAGTATGGCAATAAAGGAAATCAACCTGATCCACATGGCAGTCAAAATGATGAAAGGAGGGGTAATATGAGAGGAGAAAATGTAATATTAGGCATAGGGGGATCATTATGGATGATACTTAGTTGTGTTGGTGCTGCTCAGTTCCCTACTTTAATTTTTTTAGTGTTGAAATTAACAAGTACAATAGCTTGGTCATGGTTGTGGGTACTTTCTCCATTATGGATTGCTGGTGGTTTGGGTATACTTCTATCAATAATAATGCTGTTCTTTTTTTTAAAGAATATGTAGAAAGGTAGTATGATATAATGCCCTTAAAAGAATACAAAGAAACAGAATATGAAGCAAAAGTAAGGGAATATGTGGAGCAGGAATTTATCTTTACTGTAAATGAGCTTGAAGCCTTTTATGGGTATGATAAAAAGGATGGATGGCCTGAGCATGAGAGGTTAAGGCATGCTTTATCAGATAAGAGAATAATGTTCAGGAATCAATGGGAAGATAAGTATGACATTCGTTAAATATCATATAGAAGATTGTGAAACTTATTTAGGTGGACCTTTTACGGAGGTTCATTTATGGCTGGATGAATATGCTCAAATATTTAATGTGGGTTATTTTCTTGACTATCATAGAACCTTCAGGCATAACACTTATGGATTGCGTTGTATTTATGGTATGTGGGGGCCGAAAGCTGAAAAAGCTGGAAGGTTACATCTTATAAGGGACTATTTAGAGTGTCCTATTAAAAATGATATGGTACTCTATAATTATATTGGGGGTAACGGTTTCAATAAAATGATGATGAAATTTGATAATCCAGCAGATATCAAACATACCTTTCATCCTAATGTTATTGATGGTTGGATAAAAGAGGGGTTTGGGTTGGTATGCTTAGCAACGAGAAAATTGGTGGAGATATGAAAGATGGCTACTAAAAAGGTTACTCTATTCGATTACTTCAATCAAATATTCTATAAGACCTCTAAGTATGACTATGATAAGAAAATCGCTTCTGCTTATATCATAACTTTAGGTCTCTCACATGATCCTAAGTTGATTGATATAGTTAATAAAATGAATAGTTTACAATTTACATTGAAAGATGATATAATATATAAGTATTACGTGAGTAAAGTTCCAAAAGGGAAAAGATTTATCAAATGGACAAAGAAAACTCCTAAAGATAAACTGTTTGATAAGAATGTGGAAAAGGAAATGCTTAATAGAAAAATCTCAAAAAGAGAAGCAATGATGGTTGTGAAGTTTAAGGAGGGTTTATGATTAGACCTAAATGTAAGACACTAAACCCTTGTAAATATAGGGTTCCATTATATGGTGAGTGTGGGTATCAAGGTTTTTGTCAATATAAGACGAATGGGAGAAAAAATATGAAAGAATATACAGTAAGGGTTTATGATAGTAAAACTGAATGGTATTTAAACAACAAACTCCATAGAGAAGGTGGGCTACCTGCTATAGAATGGGCTAATGGTGATAAATCATGGTATATGAATGATAAACTCCATAGAGTAGATGGTCCTGCTATAGAATGTGCTAATGGTAATAAGCATTGGTGGTTGAATAATAAACGTCATAGAACAGATGGTCCTGCTGTAGAATGGGCTAATGGTGAGAAGCAATGGTTTTTGGATGGTAAAGAAGTAACCGAAAAGGAATTCCTTAATAAGACTGTACGTGATAATGCTATATATTGGTCCTTAAATGGTGAAATAACCGAAAAGGAACCCCTTAGTAGAACCAAGCCTAAGAATACTGAGTTGGTGAAATGCTTGAAACAACTATTAGAGTTCCTGAAGAAGGGAGAGTAAATGCAAAAAGAAGGGTATTTCGTTATAACACATGGAATAGATGGTTTAGAGATTTATTTTCTTGAAAAATCACTTGAAAGTGAACAATTATTTAAGGATTTAAATTCTACTGATGCTTTTGATTATGAAGCCATTATGGAGTTATGGTATGATTATAATGATGTTTACAAGTATGAAACATGGGGTGGGGACAAATGGAAATTTAATGATTATAACATATTAGATGTCTGTGTTGTTTATGAATTTTAAAAAGGAGATAAAATGTATGAAATTTAATGTGGAGGAGTTTAAAGAAGTATTGAGGAAAGCAACACTGAATTTTTCTATCGAATCTGTTAGGTTAGAGCTCACTAAAGATAAAATTAAGTCTGATATGATTTCGGAGAGAAGGAATGCCGTGGCTGTTTTAGATATACCTAACAATATGATGGCTCTAAAAAAATCAGCTGAATATGAATTCAATTTTAGTCAGCCTAATCAACAGCTTATACCTTTTCTTAAACTTATTGATGAGGAAGAAGCAAATATTTCGGTTAAAGATAACAAGATAATACTATCTAGTGGAAGACAAAGATCAAATATTCATTTCTGTTCACCTGATATTGTAAGTGTGTTTGAAGGTGATGTTAGAAAAAAGGTAGAATATTTTTTAACCATTGATATTGATGACATTATGAACGAAGCGTTTGCCAAGATCAAAAAAATTGGAACAAGATTTGGTGATGTGTACTTTAATGTAGATAATGGTATATTCAATATTGAAACTTCTGATAGGACAAACAGATTTTCAAATGGTTTAAAATTTGACCTTGTAGATGATTTGAAAGATGTAGATGATCTTTCTCTAAGGTTTGATTTGAAGAATTTTTTAAACCTTATGGCCGTTGTAAATGGAAGTGCAGAAGATTTTCAATTGAATTTTTCCTATATTAAAGAAGAGGGTATGGGGATGTTATTGGCTGAAAGAGAAGGGGAAACAGAGAAGTACTATTTAATGTCCCACCAAATGGAAGACGAAATTTAATAAAAAAGATGTTTACATTTACTATTTAATGATTTATAATGTAGTTAAATCTAAGAAAAAGGAGGAAATTTGTTATGAGTAATGATTATTGGGATAACTCTCCAGAGGAAGAAGTTTTCGAAGACGATGGTGTTAGTAGTGCTAATCCATTTGTTTTCGTGAATGGTGCCAAGGTAGATGTAGAAACGGGTTCCAGTTTTGTATCATCCGTCGGTGATGTTGCAAAAAATGCTGGTCTGGGAAAGTTTCGTGTTTTCTTAAATGGTAATGAAATTCTACCATCTGAATCTCCAGAGTTTGTTGGAGGGGACGATCGCATCGAATTACGCAAGTATGACGTTGCGGGTTAATTAGTTTACTGTATATGATGTACATGGGATGATTACTTAAAATCTTTGATAGGATTATATAAAATAGAACTAATGGATTAAGATAAAAGTAGAAGAGTAGTATTGTTTAGAAGTAGTATTTATTGATAGTAGTACCCTTTCTATCAGGATTTAGGGAACTTTGGATGCGGGAAACCAAAGATACAGTAAATTATAAACATGAAAGGATGATAAGGACGATGAGCAAAACTATTGAAACTAAGATAAAAGAAACCATGGATAATGTTATGAATGATATCAATGATTTTAGTATTGATGATCTAAAATCTAATGGTTTTACTATAAGAAGTGGAAATAAAATTCTGAAAATGACCGTGCAAGAGGACTGTGATAACACCTCTATTGAAGATGAAATACTAAATGAGTTAAGGGATAAATTATCTGAAAGACTTTTAAATATTGGTGCAAAGATAAAAGGTAAATTGGATGAAATGTCCACTTTTGTTTCTACTGTTAAGAATGAATACGAATCAAAGAAAAGAGACCTGGACAAGAAAATAAATTCTTCTAATATTATGCCTGATATCACTTATGAGCATACACAAAAAGGATTGTCTCTTACTAAAGGTTATGATGGCACACTTTTATGGCTGGTTCAATCTGTTTACTGGCCTAAGTATATAGATGATAGAGTAATTGACCCTAAGTATTCTAAAAGGTTAGTAAATCATGTAATCCTTACTATTGAAACTAGTGGTAATAAGGTGATGAATGTGGGTGTTAGAAAACCTATAGGTCTTGGTACATTTAATCATTATCATAGGGAGTGCTGGGGGCAATGGTCCCCTCCAAGAGAATGGAAAACACCTGATGATATACTTGATATTGCACACCAAGCAGAAGTTGTATTAGAAACTATTAATACAGGTTCATTAGCTGATCATTCTCCAAGAGGTTTAATGAGAGTATCAACATTAAGAAAACATAGTACACTTAGAGATGATGGTGGTAATACCCTGGATTTTGAATCTAATAAAAGGTCAGACCAAATGGGTATAAATGATAACTTTGTTAGGGATGACATATGGAGTGTGAGATAATGAGTATCTACGAGAGACAGCTTACATTAGATTTGAACACTGATATATCCATAAGTGTGGTTGGTTCAGGGGGAATTGGCTTTTGGGTTTGTAAATTTGCCGCTATGTCGGGTATCAAAGATATATATGTTTTTGATCCTGATGTCATTGAAGAATCCAACCTAAACCGTTTGGATATTCCTGAAAGATTTATAGGAAAAAACAAGGCTGACATGGTTAAGATAGTTGTAGAAATGCTAAGACCTATGTGTAGTGTATCTGCAAGACCATTTAAATATCAGGATTTCAATGCCGTAAAAACTGACTGGGTGGTGGATTGTACTGATAATTATGAATCACAGATTAATAACCAAAAGATAGCGAAATCAATGGGTTCCGTTTACTGCAAGGCTGGATACGATGGAGAATCATTCAGTATTAATGATACGGTGGCTGAATGGGGTGAAGCAGAAGATGGTTATACAATAACACCTTCATGGGTAGTACCCGCATCCATAGTTGCCGCTTTAACAGTTGCTAAAATTATGAAGTATTCTGATAGTGAAGTGTATAATAACATAGGTATATTGATGAAAGGATAAGACATAATGTTTAAAAAATTTTGGGGACTGATGGGTTTTGAACCTAAAAAAGGTGATGTGTTTTGTGAAACTTGTGATTTTTTAGATGGTGATTCTTATTGTACAAATGAACATTTAAAATATAAAACACCCTACCAAAAATGTCTGTCTTATATATATAATGTGAATGAATATAATGATTGCAAGTATTTTAAACAAAAAGAACTCTGAACTATAGGAAAGGATAAGACATAATGGGTTACATACTAAGGAAGAATGATAAAAAAAAGGTAGTTGAAGCTAAAGAAACTTGTTGGGAGGTTGAGATTGATACTGTTTCTGAATGTGGTAAAGCACCTGATGTTGTTAATGTTTTTATCAGTCCTTTAGCTAAAGATAAGATTGAGCGTTTGATGGAAAAGTTCACTAACATTGAATGGTTGGCTTACCTTATAGGTGAGGGTTATAATATTAATGATATTTATATACCAAAGCAAAGTGTATCTGCTGGTAGTGTTACAGGTATTGATTCTTCTGTATGTAATAGACTTCCTGTTATAGGTGTTATTCATTCGCATCATGGTATGGGTAATGGTTTTTCAGGCACAGATGATGAATGGATAAACCAAAATAACGATATCTCACTTTGTATATCTAAGAGTGGTATAAACGGTCAGGTAAGATGGGAAACTCCATGTGGATCTTTGAACATCGTTAAGGCTGTAGTAAAATTGAAGATAGATGTAGATTATGATGTTGAGGAATTCGAAGAAATAATTAAAAAAAATATCAAAAGGGAAACAACCATCTACAAAGAAACCTATTTTAAAAAAAATTCTTATAATGGTCAATATAACGGTCAATATGGTATACGGGGGTTTGATGATGATGACGGTGTAGAAGCATATATAGAATCTCTCAAAGATAAGGATGATGAAAGAACCTTAGAGGAAGAGTTAAGATATATGGAAGATTCTGGAATGTTTGATTCTGATGATGAAAAAAATGTGTTTACAAGTTAGTTTGATTGTGTTAGAATTATAGATAGTTGTTAGGGAGAATACTGTAGAATTGACATACATCACTTGAAATGAACCTCCCGTCAAAAGGAGGAAAATCTGTCTACTCGTTTATCGTTTCTTCTAAAAATTTACACAGGGGGATGCTGTAATCAAGAGATACTTCATATAAATTGCTAAAAGAAAAACCTTAACCGTCTACCTGGGACGTTAGCCAGTAGTAAATTAAGCAGTAAGGTCGATTGGCCGACCTTCCTTAAATGCCTATTAATCACTCCTCTTGGTGATTATTGCTCCCCTTAATTTTTAATCCTTTAGCTTTTCTAAGGAGGGACTTGTAAAATGGCAAGATTTAATGTTCAATCTTCAAAAAAATATACTGAAAAAAACTATGAAGGGGATGTTTCCTATAAACTTACTCCTGAAATGGAATTGTATTCCTTAGTTTGTACTAGTGCTTTACAACCTACCTTTTATGTTTCCGATACAAATGATCAGTTAAATAAGATTAAAACTGCTTTACGCAAGGTTGATCCTCTGTTTGCTGCTAAGCTGGCTGTGTATGCCCGTGAAAAAATGTATTTGAGAACCATTCCTCTAGTTCTTACAGTTGAATTGACAAAGATCTATAAAGGTAAGGATGATCTTATCAGAAAGCTAACAAGAAGAGTAGTTCAAAGAGCTGATGAAATAACTGAACTATTAGCTTACTATGTCAAGGCTAATAAAAGGGAACCTAAAGTAGCTGAAACTAAAGGTGATCATACTACCTATAAGACCATCTATGGTTTATCTAATCAGTTAAAGAAGGGTGTTAAGGATGTATTTGAGTCTGGTGTTTTTTCAGAATATAATTATGCAAAATACAATAGAAAGACCGAAATTAAACTTCGTGATGCTTTGTTTCTTTCACATCCTAAACCACATAGTCAGGAACAAAAGAATCTATGGAACAAGATTGCTAATAATTCTTTAGATACCCCTTACACCTGGGAAGTAGAATTATCCAAAACAGGTAAAGAGGATGGTAAGGATAAAAGAGAGGTATGGGAAGAACTTATTGATTCTGGAAAATTAGGATATATGGCACTAATTCGTAATTTGAGGAACTTTGTGAAGGAAGGGGTATCATTTGCTCATATGGTAAAGGTTGCTGATAGATTATCTGATTATGATCAAGTAAAAAGGTCCAAACAATTACCTTTTAGGTTCTTATCTGCTTACAGAGCATTAGGGCAAACTCCTACTATTAGACATTGGGGATACGGATATGAAGAAGAATCGAGAAGTGAAGAGGAAACTGTCACTACTCCTCCTATGATATTGGATGCTTTAGAGAAGGCTGTTAAAATCTCTATTGAAAATATTCATATGTTTGGTAGTGATGACTCTGTATTGATAGCAACAGATGTATCAGGTTCAATGCAACATACCTTTTCTCCTAAGTCACAAATACAGTTATATGATATTGGTGCAATGCTAGCAATGTTGTTACAAACTCGTTGTGCTAATGCTACTGTTGGTATGTTTGGTGATAGCTGGAAGGTGTTGGATGATTTACCATCTTATAATGTTTTGAAGTCTACCAATGAAATCCATTCAAGGGAAGGTGAAGTAGGTTATTCAACTAATGGATGGAAAGTATTACAGTGGTGTATTGATAATAACAAGGCATATGATCGTATTATGATGTTTACAGACGGTCAAATGTGGAATTCAAATGGTAGAAGTAGAAGTAATCATATCAATACTCTATGGGGCCATTATAAAAATGCCGTTCCACAAGCTAAGTTGTATTTATTTAATCTGGCTTCTTATGGGGATTCTCCTTTAGACCTTAGAAAGAATGATGTTTATTTGATTTCCGGATGGAGCGAAAAAATCTTTAATGTGTTATATAATATAGAACAAGGAGGCAATAGCTTGGATGAAATTAAGGAGATATTATTGTGATGTGATTCTTCCTCTTCTTTAGACTTCATCCAAATAGTAATCCCTATACTAGAAAATTTAGTATAGGGATTTTTATGCTCTTTTCATTCTCAAATAATATAAATAATATAAATATAGTATAAATAAATAATAGATAAATAATAGATATACTAAATATCAATACTCTAAGTAACACAATATATATCTATATCTCTCGGGGTTCAAACGATAAATCTATTATAACAGATTTTTTAGAAATGTAAACCTAAAAAGATCAATTATGGCAAATTTTAGTAAAAAATCATTAAATAAACTTAGTACATGTAGGCAAGAGTTACAGGATATTTTTAGAGAAGTTATAAAAATATATGATTGTTCTATACTGGAAGGCCATAGGGGACAAGAATTACAAGATAAATATTTTAATGAAGGTAAATCAAAGATAAAATGGCCCAATGGTAAACATAATTCTATACCAAGTGAAGCTGTTGATGTTGCTCCTTACCCTATTGATTGGAATGACAGTAATAGATTTTTCTTTCTCGGAGGATTAGTAATAGGTATAGCAAGCCAAATGGGTCATAAAATAAGATGGGGGAGAAATTGGGATGGTGATAATGATTTTGAAGATCAAAAATTTAATGATTCTCCACATTTTGAAATTATAATAGGAGGTTAGTATTATGAGTTGGATAGGAAATTTATTAGGTGATTCAGCAGGTGGATTGGTTGAAGGTGTAGCAGGAGCAATTGACAGATTTGTCGAAACTTCAGAAGAAGAGAAAGCTGCAAACTTATTAGTAGAGAAAATGAGACAGGAACCTCATAAATGGCAGGCTGAAATCAATAAAGTTGAAGCCGGTCATAGGTCAATATTCGTTGCGGGATGGAGACCCTTTATTGGATGGATATGTGGTTTAGGTTTATGTTGGACATTTCTATTAGAACCAATCACAGGTACAATTGTTGCTATTACAGGTGCTAAAGTTATACTACCTATAATAAAAACAGGTGAACTTATTCCGTTAGTGTTTGCTTTATTAGGTCTCGGTGGTATGCGTACATGGGAGAAAAAAAAGGGTCTTACAGGATAAAATAATATGAGACTAAAGAAATATATATCAATACACGACCTGCCTTTACTTATGGAGAAGGTATCTAAAAAGGATATAAAGTCCATCCTTAGTAGTGATGATGTTATTATAGGAGCAGAATTCGAATTTGTTAGTACTTATTTAGAGGAAATGGAGAGTAATAGTAAAGAAGCAGAAGAAGCAAGTAGTAGAGCTTATGATGCTTGGGAAAACTATGAAAGTGAACGAGATGACTGGGAAAGTGAAAAATCTAATGTGGACAATGCAATAAATGATGTTGAAGACGAAATAGAAGATATACAATCAGAGGATGATTATAATTTTAAAGACATTGAAAGATTAGAAAAGAAATTAAAAGAATATAATGATAGTTTAGAGGATTTATTTGATGAGCTACCAGAAATACCAGAAGATTTAATTGATTACGATGAGGAATATTGTGCCTTTAGAGAAAATTATTCCGGAAGTAGTCCTGGTGATGAATTAGATGAACCTGGCCCACCTGATATGACTTATGATCTTGAAGAGCCATATATATGGGCAGAGACCGTTGAGAATTATTTAGAAACTATTGATGTACCGTTTAGTGATTATGGAGTTGGTGAAGCTTATGGTGATGTAGAACAGTCATTAGGTAGTAAAAAATGGGCCATAGAACCTGATAGCAGTGTGGGGGAAGAAGGCACAGGTATAGAAATCAAATCTCCACCCATGTCAGTAAAAGAATTTATAAAGATATGCCCCAAAATGTTTAAATGGATAAGTAAGCATGGTTATACTGATAATAGTTGTGGTTTTCATATACATATGTCTTTAAAGAATAATACTAATCTCACAAAATCATTAGACCTTGTTAAGCTTACCATGTTTACCGATGAGAATTATATTTTTAAGTTTTTCCCTGATAGAATAAATAATGAATATGCCAAGTCTATGAAGAAGGAAATGAATAAAGAGGGTGTCACAGAAGATGATTGGAAAGATTTTATAGAGGTAAAGAAACTTAGAAATAAAGTGGCTTCAGAGCATTATACTTCAATCAACTGGGAAGGGTTAGAAGATGATAACCAACATATAGAGTTTCGTTATATGGGAGGGAGTCAATATCATAAGAAATGGGATAAAATAAAAACCATTATTGCACAGTATGGTTACAATTTAGATTTAGCTTGTAATGATGGTTCTCATAGGAAGGAATATGCCCTAAAGATACAAAGGATGTTGAATAAAGTTGAAATGGTTGAGATTAAAAGGAAATATGAATGGCTTGTTAATCTCGATCAGGCTGAAAAAGAAATGCCTAAAGAATGGAAGGATATTCATAGATATATAACTAAGGAGTTTAAAAAATATAGGAAACAATATGTAGATTTAGTTAGTATTTATGGTGCTAAGTCTGGTAAGGAGATTGGTAGTTACGGTATAAATAATTGGACAGAAGAAACCATGCATGAATTGTATAAGAGATTACCAAAGGATGTAAAGATGTCTTTTAGGGATTTTATGATGGAGTATATATAAGGGAGAGAAGAGATATGAGACTAAAACGATTTTTGAATGAAGAGGATATGGTAAAGAAGGGTTTAAATGTGGGGGAACCTGAAGTTGGTGAGGAGTATGATGAAGAAGAGGTTGTGGCTAAAAAAGAAGTCCTTCAAATTGCTATAGGTAAACAAACAGAAATATTGAGTAAATTGAGAAAAGGTGGAAATGAAGACCAATTGGAAGCTGCTCGTGCTATAATGTCTGACCTCAAGGATAAAGCAGAGAAGTGGGAAGACTGGAAAAAAGAAGTAAAATCTCAAGGTCCTAATCCCGAACCTGCTGCTGGAGAAGAGCCACCTCCTGAACCCGAAGAAGAAGAGGAAGAAGAGGAAGAAGAGGAAGAAGAGGAAGAAGAGGAAGAAGAAGAAGAAGAAGAAAAATGAGACTAATGAAAAATAGGAGGACAGAGGGTAGCTCCCTTTGGTTGAATGCCACTACATCTAACCTAACTCCTTTTAAATAAACCTTAGTGGGGGTAATATTATGAAAAAACTTAATTATAATTATGTAAAGGAACAAATAGAGAAAGAAGGATATCAATTACTTAGCAAAGAATATGTTAATAATAGAACCAAATTAAAAATACAATGTAGTAAAGGGCATAAATTTGAAATGCGATATTGTCATTTACAACAAGGACAAAAATGTCCAAATTGTAATAATGATAACATCAGACTTAGTTATGATTATGTAAAGGAACAAATAGAAAGTGTTGAAGGTTATAAATTATTGTCACCAACTTATAAAAATAGTAGGTCAAAAATAAAGGTACAATGTAGTAAAGGGCATATTTATAATGTTACTTATGGTAATTTTTATATGGGATATAGGTGTCCATATTGTGCGGGTATAAAATGCCATATATATGATTATGTAAAGGAACAAATAGAAAGTGTTGAAGGTTATAAATTATTGTCACCAACTTATAAAAATAGTAAAACCAAATTAAAAATACGGTGTGGTAAAGGACATGAATATGAGGTTGTATATGGCAGTTTTCATAGTGGTAGAAGATGCCCATATTGTAATAAATTTAAAGGAACATCAAAAGCAGAAAAAGAAATTGATGAAATGGTTAAGGAATTTCTACCTAATGAAAATATAATAGAGAATGACCGTACTCAAATAATTAATCCACGAACAGGACACAATCTTGAACTTGATGTATGGATACCTTCATTGAAGAAGGCAATTGAATATAATGGCATATATTGGCATTCAGGTAATTTAACAAAAGAAAAAGATAAGGAAAAAATAAAACAATGCAAAGAAAAGGGTATAGAATTGTTAATTATAGAGGAAGAAGATTGGTATAGTAATAAAAATAATTGCATTGAATTATTAAAGGATTTTATAAATGACTAGACTGAAACATTATATAGATGAAGAACTTATAAATGAAAGTATTAATGATAAAGGTATCTTACATGCCTGTTTTTTATCTGGAATGAGTGGAAGCGGCAAATCGTATACAATCCAAAAAATTAAAGATGGTTCTATTGAGCCAAGAATTGTTAACACCGATAAAATGACAGAGCATTTAAAAGCTTATGATATTGATAAATGGATTGATGTTGAAGATATTGTAAAAAGAACTACAAAGAACCAGTTAGTTCTTTATCTTAATAGCTTATTACCATTATGGATTGATGGTACGTCTGCAAAACCCGCTTCTGTAATGAGAAGAAGTGGTATATTAAAATCAATAGGATATGATGTAAGTATGGTCTGGGTTACAGTATCTCTTGAGACTGCCTTAATTAGAACTAAAGAAAGATCTAAAACTGGTCGTGAAGTACCAGAAAAAATAGTTATTAAAATGTATAATCAATTACGAGGACTTAAAAAATATTATTCTACTGAATTTAATCATTTTACAGAAATTAAAAATGATGAAGGGGAACTTACTAATAAAGTTATATTACAAGCATATAAAAGGGAGACGACATTTTTCAATTCTCCCGTTAAAAATCCTATAGGTATACATCAAATAAATAATATGAAGAAAAATGGTCATAAATATCTTATTGATACAAAAGAATATGATAAGAAATATTTGGATAAATTAGTATCCAGTTGGTATAGGAAATAAACTAATGACGAGACTACAACAATACCTTATAAATGAAGAGTTTCAAGATATCAATAAATTAGTTGCAATGCTTAAAGCTGATTGTAAGCCCTATCTATCATTACTCAAAAGAACTGATAAAATGTTATGTAGAGGTATTGACTCTCCTCCTAAAACTAATATTTATGAAAATGAAGTATATTATTTTAAAAGTAAACCTCGTAAAGATCGTAGACCATTAAGCACAGGACCGTTAGTACATAAGCAATTAGATGATCTGTTCAAAAAGAAGTTCGGATGGAAAGCAAGGAGTGAAGGAGTGTTTGTAAGCTCTGATTATGGAACAGCATCAGGATATGGACATACTTATTTCTTTTTCCCTATAGGACAATTTAAGTATGTATGGTCTCCCAAGGTAGGGGACATATGGATATATCTTAAATCACATATAAGCAGTAGAAAAGGAAAGAGTGAACAACCAGATTTATCAGCAACAGTAGATTCATATATAGATAAAAGTTTAGTGAAGGCTATAGAATTGGAGCATGAAGTGGCAATTAAATGTAAAGAGTACTATATGGTTGATGTGGAACTTGATGGAGAAACCTTTTCAAGAGTATTTAAGGATGCATTGCTATGAGTAGATTCCAGAAATACCTTTTAAGAGAGTGGAAGGTAAATAAATCCTACTCAGGTAGAAGCATGATAAAACCTAATAGTACTATTTTATGGCAATATATACCTTCTAAAGGTCTTGTTTACACACTTTCTGATGGCACTACATATGTCAATAACAAAAAGATAGGTAAGATGATACGCTCGGATTCTCCACAAGCTACTCATAAGAAGCAATTAGCATCCTTTTATAGTGAATTGGGGTTTAAGGATAAGGACAAGAGGCAATACATAGAAGATATATATGAAACTTTTGTTAGAGGAAGGATAGTAGACAAGAACATTTATGTGTATTCTTCTGATTATGTTGGTATAGAGGCAAAAAAGTACAACAGAACTATGGATAAGGCAATTGATATGATTTATAAATATGTTGATGAGGATTATAATTAATATGAGACTCCAGAGATATATAAATGAAGCAAAGGAACAACTAAAGCAATGGAAGGACTATGTGAGGTCTAACAAAATGCTCAAAGCAGCTGTTAAAATATTAGAAAAAATTAATAAGAAAGGATACAAAGCATATATAGTTGGTGGAACTGTCCGTGATATAATCCTTGGAGAAAAACCTCATGATGTTGATATTGCTACTAATATGCCTATACCCGAAATAGAAAAATTATATAAGACCTATGATATTGGTAAATCTAAGACATTTGGTATTGTTGTTGTTAAAGAAGGAGGTTATGATTTTGAGCTGGCTTTATTCAGGAATGACGGGAAATATTCTGATGGGAGGAGACCCGAATCTGTTATTGTTACTGGTTCGTTTGAGCAAGATGCTTCTCGTAGAGATTTTACTATCAACGCTATGGGAATCAATGCGAAAGGTGAAATTTTGGATTACTTCGATGGTAAGAAGGATATTAAGAACAAGGTTTTAAGAACAGTTGGTAATCCACATGAACGATTTGGAGAAGATTACCTTAGGATGATGAGAGCACCGAGATTTGCTTCTAAACTTGGATTTGATATAGAGAAGGGTACTAAGAAAGCAATCAAGAAACTATCTAAAAATATTATTAAGTTATCCCCTGAACGCATAAAGGATGAGATAATGAAATCAGCTGCTCAATCAGGAGACAAGTTCGCTAAGTATATCATACAGTTGGATAAGTTAGGTATACTCAAACATATACTACCAGAGATAAAACAGTTACAATATAGTCCTGAAGATCTAACACACCATCCTGAAACTATCGGTAAGGGCGGAAGTCCATTTGCTCATACTATGGAAGCACTTAAAGTTTCTAATACAAGAGAACCTTTGAAGAACCTTGCTATACTTTTACATGATGTTGGAAAGGGTGTTACGTTTTCTGATACAACACCAGGTAAGATTTATACATATTATGGACATGATGCTGAAGGTGTAAAACTTATAGAGGAAATTGCTAAGAGATTGAAGATGTCTAATAAGGAAAGAGATACTTTATTATTTACAGCGGCTAACCATATGAAATTCCACCGTATGAAGGAGATGAAACCCTCTAAAATATTCAAATTAGTTAATGATGATAATTGGGATGCATTAATTTCTGTAGCTATGGCTGATGAATTTTCAAGAGGAGAGAAGTTCATGAGTAAGAAGGATTTTGATGCCTCTTTAAAGGCTGCTATAAAGATAAAAGAGAAATGGGGTAAGAAGGAAGTTAAAAAGAGGATGAAACTTGTGGATGGTAATCATGTGATGGAATTGTTGGGTATAGGTCCAGGTAAAAAGGTTGGAGAAGTGATAAGGAAAACAACTGAATGGATATTAGATATGGATATTTCAAAACAAGAAGAAATAGATAAGTATATAAGGGGTATATAAGGAAGGGGTATATTATGAGATTATAACAATATATAAGGAGGTTATTATGAGTATACAAGAAAAAATAGAAAAATATTTGGTTAATGAAGGTAAAGATGAGTATAAATATGATACTATGTTAGCTGATAATATTGCTGATATTATTGAAACACATTTAAAAGGAAAAAACGCATATATTAAAGGTGAAAAACTTATCAAAAAGGAAATAAAAGAAGCTAAAAAAAGAACAGGATATAAAGGAAAAAATTGGAAAGAACTTTTACAAGATGCTGTAGATAATCTTGAAATTATGTATGATTATGAAATACATGATGCACCTGTTAGTAGTAATAAAGGTAATAAAATATCTAATTTTATAGATATACTTGAGAAGATAAAATGAGATTAGAACAGTATATAAATGAAGGTTCAGAAGAATTTTATGACATCTTAGCCTCCAACCACAAGAAATTTCATGAACACATGACCAGTATGGATGAAATGTTTGATAAGGATGTGAAGTTGGATAAACCAATGTGGGATGGTAAATATTTTACTGTAAAGTTCACTGTAGAAAATACCATATATACATTCAAAGCCATGGAGAATGATAAAAATGAATATTCCATACTTTTTTACTCCTTCGACAAAAATTTATTTGACATAAAAGGTGATAAAAGATATGTAGGTGATGTGTTTTCAGGAGTTGTTAAATCATTACAAGCACTTATTAAAACAAGAAATGTGGAAATGTTTTGGTTTAACACTAATGAGCCTAAATTGATAAAACTATATGACAAGGTACTAAAGAAATTAGAAAGGAAGTTTAAAGGATATGAGTTTGATAAATCCTTAGTAGTTGATGATTACAAATTCTGGAGATTTGAGAAAAAATGAGACTACAACAATACCTATTAAGAGAAGCAAGAGTAAGGAAGACAAATGCTGATGTCTTCTTAAATGATTACGCTCCTATTTTCATGTGGAGCCCTAAAGATGGATTCTTATGGGCTGTATGGGATGAAGATGAGAGATGGATGCTATTTCATGGGTCAAAAAAATTGGAAAAAAGATTTGAATATACACATACTTCTTATACACATCCCCAATTGTTAAATGCTTACAAGGGTAATGATAGGAACCTTGAAAAATTCATAACAGGAAGAATAAGCCCCGATGGAAGAACAATTTATGTGCATGATTTCGGTAGTAGACCTTACCTTGCTGATACTATAACAACTATTCGTTATGATAAATATGTTGATAAAGCAATAGATAATGTTTATAGGTATATGAAGGGTTACATTAAATAAGGAGATAATTAATATGAAACTAAAACAATATTTGCTGAATGAAGAAAGACTGAGTGGTGGCGACAAGAAGACCCTAAAGGGGTATATCAAAAATCCTAAAAAAGCTTCCTTCTTGTTAAGTTCATTTTCCAAGAATTATGATGAATCGGAAAGAGAAGTAGATGTTGAGAAATTGAAAGATGGGGTAGAATTTACTTATAATATGGATCACTATGAACTGACAAATGCTTTAGTCAATATGGTTGATAGTATGGATGAATATCAATTTAGTACCAGTGGTGAAAAACAAACCAATACCATGTACTTCAAGGTATCGAAGGAAAAATAAATGAGTATAACCTATACACCAAAGGGCACTCCAGCGATGAAAATTGGAAATTATCAATTAACCTTAACTTCTACCAGTGGGGATAAGGAAAAATGGAAATGGTTAACTGTTTCTACTGGCAGTAATAGAGACATAGTACCATTTACTCTTCTTGGTCTAAAACAAAAGGTGGTACCTCTAAAGCTCAGGAATAGAATGAAGAAAGTATTTAAGAAGTATGTTGCTAAGGATGGGTTCATATACAAGAAAGATGTAGAGAAGTTATGCAATGATCTTAGTATAATGGATGAGAGTGTTACTAACCGTATGGATGATTTACTGGATTTATTACTATGAAATTTCAACGATATATGGATGAAGATGGACATATTGAAATTTTAACAAGTTGGGAATATCAAAATCAACTTCATGGATTTAAATCATTAGAAGAAATGTTTGATAAAGATGTTGAATTTGGTAAAGTAACAAATACTAAAGAGTTATTGATGGTAAACTTCAGCACAAGTAACGATAAATGGGCATTCAAAGCTAGTAGGGTATTAGGAGAAGATGATATATATGGTATTTTATTTAATAAAGTAGGAGATAAACCTGAAAATATGTTTAATCCAAAGGGTGGTAGTGATTATACTGGTGATGTGTTTAGTGGTGTGTTCAGATGTATTGAAAAATTGATAAAGGATAGAAATAGAAATGTAAATGGTATAGCCTTTAAAACTGTTGATAGGAAGTTGTTATCATTATATAAGAGAATGTCAAAATGGGTAGAAAAGAGATTCCCGAATTTTGTGTTTCAAAAGGAATTACATAAAAAAAACTCTACTGAATTCGTATTTATGAGAAAGGGGATTGAGATTAGATGAGACTAAAACAATACTTGAATGAGAAAAGGATTCGTAGATTTAGGTTTAAAAAGCAGAAGAAACGTATTGATCCTATAGTGCGCATAAAGAAGGCTGAATCTATAGTAAAGAAAGGGTTAGTTAAACTTACTAAAGAATTAAGTAGTGTAGGATGGAGTATTGAGTTCTTTGATCTTCTAAAAATCATGAGTTCAGTATGGAAAAGGGATCGTATAAAGTTTATTCCTGATGAAGGATTGGTTCGTATGAAAGAATTAAAAAACGCCAAGTATATGGATTCTGGTGATACTGATATAGATGGTGATATAGAATTACAAATTACTACAAGAATTATGGATTATATTTCTAAAGAGCAAAACAAGGAAAGTTTATCCAGTATAAAGAATGAGTTTGCACAAGAATTTGTTAGAGTGTTGTCTCATGAATTAGTACATAGAGCACAATGGCAATCTTATGGTGAGATAGTACATAAAAGCATTCTTAAAAATAGAAAGGTCAAGGATAGTTATGTACAGTATAAAGAGTACCTGAAATCTCCTCACGAAATGATGGCATACGCACAAGATGCAGCATATGAAATTTTTCAAAACAGAGAGCCTGGTATATACTATTTATATCAATATTGGTTTGATGATGAGCCAGAAGTCTTTAAAAGCTTTGTAAAAATAATGAAGAAATCCTATAAGAAAATCAGTGATGGGGAAGAGTTGATAATCGAGGTTAGATAATTATGAGATTTTTACAATACTTAAATGAAGAATTGTTTACAACAGGACAAACAGATACATGGGATAGTAAAAAATTTAAACCTCTTGAAGTTTTTATAAATCCTTCTAGAAGTGAATTAAGAGGAATATCAAAGCATGTTAGATATGTAATTGATAATAAAACTAAAACACTTTATGCATGGAATGGTACATGGGCATTACATTCTGATGTATGGAAAAATATTCTAAAGAAGAAACTTAAAGATAGTAGAAATTTTGATGATGTTACATTAAGGCGTAGTAGTTATGCTACTGGTGATCGTTATCCTAATAGATAATAATCTGACACAATCATAATTCTATTCTGTTACCCTCCTCTAACAATATTTCCTCAGTTTCAAATCCTTCAGAACCGTAATAACGAAACCTTACATTACCATGCTTGTTCAAGTATTTGGTGTGATCATGAATATCGAATATAATAGCACCTTCCTTCTTGTTAGCATGCTTCCTCAAAGCCCTACCTATACTTTGTAACACCCTTATCTTACTCATAAAAGGGCTCCCAAACACTATATACTTCAAATTAGGAATATTTATACCTTGTGCAAAAATGCCGTAGGTGGCAATCAGTATGATATCCTTACGTTTCATACACCTTTTACGCCATTTCTCCCTTTCTTCCACATTATCCTTACCAGATAGGAACACAATTTCCTTTTTAGTTACCCCTTTAAGCCAATCCTTTAAGTAGTCTCCTTCCTTTTCTACTTTACCCACAAGTATAAGGACATTATGATCTAAAGAATTAACAATACTCTTAATCACATTCAACCTATAGTCATTAGTAAAAACAAAATCCTTAACTTCATTGTAATCTCCCTCAAATTGGTTCTGATATTCAATATTGATAACCTTTACCGTGCATTTAGCTATGTAACCCTCTTCAGCAAGGAAGCCTGAGCTATAATCAGCAATTACAGGTCCTAAGTAGCTTAATGTATTGAGTAAATCTAATTTACCTTGATGAAGTGTGCCTGTAAAACCTAAACGATAATTGGCTAAACTATTAACTAAGATCTTTTTTAAGGAATGGGATTTCACTGAATGTGCCTCATCACATATAACACAATCATATAATTTTAGTTTATTGGGATTTTTAATTAATGTCTGCCACGTCGATATTACTATGTTCTTATCCCATTCTTTAGCCTTTGCATACACCTTTCCTATAGAATACCTTTCACTCATTCCGTATTCTTCCATATCATTATAGAATTGCTCTACTAAAGATTTATTAGGGACTATAATGATGGACTGTTTTGCCTTTTTGTTTTCTAAAAGGGTTTTGAGGACATAAGCAATCACTAAACTTTTACCAGACGCAGTTGCCGATCTAATTATACCCTTAGTATACTTGAGGGATTTTTGGATGCAGTCCAATTGGAATGGGTAGGGTTTCAAGGAAAGGTCTTGTTTGATTTTGAGAGAAGGACCTTTGAATATAGATTTGACATCATCATCCATTACTAATGTTATACGGGGAAATGTTGTTTTGTTTACCCTCATAATTTCTGTAAGAAGCCCATAAGGTAAAGAATTATCAGCTCTTATTAAACAGGTCTTACCATCCCAACCTCCAGATTTGAAAGCAGGCATCCAGTTATACCCATCAACGAGATAGGTAAACTCTTTTTTGAGTAATTTTAAATAATCTTCATCTTCTGATTGAATCTGAATGTTAAGAAGGTCCCTACGGACTATATGAACTATGTTATCCACTTACAATCCCTTTCTTTCATTCTGTCCAAATTCTTTCATGTTACTATATGTTTCCAATTTTTACCATATTTTATACTACCTATTGTTGTTTTGGCTACATTATAAATCTTAGAAATTTCCATATTTCCTTCACCTTTTTGTAATCTTTTCTTAATTTCTATAACTTCCTTTTCTGTAAGTTTAACAAGAGGATGTTTCTCTCCTACTCTACCATAACAAGGATTGTATATACCCTTTACATTAGCATGATTTTCTTTCATTTTTTTTATTGTTTTTTCGGAATGTTTTTTACCATACATAGGATTGTTTTTTCCTATATTATCATTTCCTCCCCAGGTAAGATTATATCCATTTTCAGTTTTAAAACTATGATATTGCTTTATATAATGGAATTCCATTTCATCTAATTCTTCCTTAGATGAACATTCTTCAAGTATTTCCCATTCAAAATTTTCTTTCCCATACTTATTAAGAGCATTATGAAAATATATATTGTTATATTTAAGTGATTCTCTTAAATGTTCTAATTTCCTTTTATGTAAACCCTGAATAGTCTGACCTATATAGCATTTACGATTAATTTTATTAGTTGATTTATAAATTATTCCTAAAGGTTTTTCTTTCATTTTGATATAGCTCCTTATATAAATAGAATTGTATGGAGGGACAATTTGGTAGATAGCTCCACCAAACCGGATAAGTGGTACCAAGCACCTATCCTTACCTTCATATATCTATTTATATTTTTAAGCTAAAATTATTCATATTCCTCTCCTTTCATTTTCGGAAAATACTTTAATATTCCAACCCATTTGTTTCAATCCAGACATACACATTTGAAAAAATTCCACTTTTACCTTCTGTTTCCTTAATATACCTTTCATTTGCTTTACTTTCTTATCTTTTGGGAGATAATACTTTTCAATTTCTGTCTTTGTTAAACCTCTATCTTCATCAAATCTATAGTGATCATAACACTCTCCAGCAAGCACTTCCATTAACTCTTCCAGTTTTTCATATGCCATTTTCTCTCTGTTGTATAAATCTTGGTATTTTATTACCTGGAAAGCATTTTCTTTTAGCTTCTCCTGAAGGTCTAATTCATTAAAAGACACCATCTCCAATATGGGATGTTCTTTCATCAATTCTCTTAATATTACTTCTCTCTCATCTTCCATTTACATAATATAACACATTCGTACAGTATTGTAAACTTGATTTACAACTTCAGAATTTTAGTGTATAATAATTGTATGAATATTTATGAAAGGAGTGTTGATAGTGATGATGGAATTGGAATTGGAATGTTACGCTGTAATTAGGAAAGGTAATAAATGGTCATTAGGGAAGATTGAAGGCTTAGAATTCATATCTCATAAGAAGATAAAAAAATTAGGTGATGTAAAAGATGTGTCCTCATATGTTTCCCTCAAAAAATATTTGGCTGACAATGAAATGGATGCTTCATTAGAGGGATTTATATTAAAAGAGATGGAATGTGATAGTATGTATATTCTAACAAGTGAAAAATCATATGAATGGGATAAGAATTGGTGGAAGGAGTACAATGCTGAATGTATGAAATGTTCTAAGGACTGCAAACAAAGTTATTTAGCCGATATATGGAGTTGTAAAGATTATGACGGAGAGTAAAATTACAGAATATCCAAATGGTGATAAAAAATGGTACTTAAATGGTAAACTTCATAGAACAGATGGTCCTGCTATAGAATGTATTAATGGTGATAAGGAATGGTACTTGAATGGTGAACATCATAGAGGAGACGGACTTCCCGCTATAGAATATATAGATAGTACTAAAATATGGTGCCTGAATAATGAACTTCATAGGGAAGATGGCCCTGCTATAGAATATGCTAATGGTGATAAAAGATGGTTCCTAAATGGTAAACCAGTAACGCAAAACGAAGTAGAATGGAATGCTATAAAGGACTTATTTGTGCTATGATAGAAAAGAATTTAGATAGTGATTTCCTTGAGAAACTTATGATCAAGGCTATGTTAGTGGACAAAAGGTTCCTTGCCATATGTTCTTCTGTGTTTGAACCTGAATACTTTGATAATTCCTCCGCTTCTGCAATATTCAAATACACTTCCGACTACTTAGAAGAATATAATGGTATACCAGAAATGCTATCCATAATAAATTCCACTAAAGATGGTGATAGACAAGAGATAAAGGATTTTCTATCTGATGTGAATTCTGTTGATTTTAATATATCTAAGAATTATGATTTTCTATTCACCCAAACTAATGGATACCTTAAAGTCCAATCATTAAAAAAAGCAATCATGGATTCTGTTAATATTATTGATGAGGGTTCTGATGTAGAAGCTATAAGAGAAAAAATTGAAAATGCTCTATCTAAAGACCTTAAAATAGATTTGGGTTTGAAATATTTTGAGGATTTAGGGGAGCGTTTAAGAAGAATATTTACAGCAAGTAACATAAGGGTGCCCACATTTTTTCCTGTTTTTGATGAATTTATTTCAGGGGGGTTTCCACCATTCACATTATCAGTTTTGGTTGCTCGTATACATGGATTTAAGTCAAACCTACTAGCCAATTTTGCTACCCGCCAAGTATTACATGGTAAGAATGTAGTACTCATGACCCTTGAAATGGCACAAGATGCTTTCGCTCAAAGGTTTGACTCAATTTATTCCTTATCTGATATCAATAGAATGTATGTATCTGATGCGTATAAGATAAAATTAACCAAGGCTCTAAAGGAAGTAAAGGCAACGGAAGGAAGAGGTGAATTATTCATTAAGCAATTCCCTACTGGTGATGCTTCCGTGAGAGATTTTAAAACATACCTAAGAGAGTTACTGATAAGGGATATAAAGCCTGATATTTTGATGTGTGATTATATAAATCTTATGAAACCCGCAATGAAAGGTAATGAGGGTATATATTCTTCTGTTAAAAGGATAGCGGAAGAACTTCGTGCTCTAAGTTTTGAATTTGAAGTTCCCGTTTTATCAGTAAGTCAATTAAACAGAGAGGGAGGGTTTGTAGGATTTGAAGAATTGAGTTTTAATTATATAGCAGAATCATTAGGATTACCGGCAACAGCGGATTTTATGGCTATAATGGGTGTTGATGAGGATAGTTTAGTATATGAATCTGAACTGCATGGAAAGATAGTAAAGAATAGACTTGGAGGTAGAGTGGGGGAAAGGTTTACTATGTATTACGATTCTAGAACTCTAAAGATGTGGGATGAGTCGGAACTTAATGATTGGATTTTAGCAGGGGGAAAATCTGGAGATGAAAGAAATTTATTTGAGCCAGGAGAAAGAGGAAGGCAAACAAACGGAAGGAGAAGAAATGCCAATTAAAAAGGTAATAGGTGCTCTTTTATTAATGATGACCTTGGTAATAGCTAATTCATGGTTGTTTATTGTATTGGGTTTTGGTGCTCTTGTTCATCTTTATAGTATATTATTGGTGATTTTCATGGGAGTAGTTGGAATATATTGGTTATTCTCATGAAAGAAACTAATCAAACATATGTAGATGTTTCCAGAGTCAATGTGTTTCCTATAACTTGTAAGGATGCTAAACCTATAATAGTTAATAATCATTACTCTCATAAATGGACTTCTTGTAGGTATGCTTATGGTGTTTATTATGATGAAATATTGATAGGTTGTGTTGTGTATGGCCCACCTGTAGGAAGACAAGTAGTTGATTCCATTACCAAAACAATACCTTTAGAAAGAAAAGGAGTTATGGAGCTTACTCGTCTTTGGGTAGCTGATGGTTATGGTACTAATATTGAGTCTTATAGCATAGGTCAGACCTTCAAATATCTAAGAAAGGGAGGTATAAAGGTAATAATATCATATGCTGACCCTAATGTAGGGCATCTTGGTAAAATATATCAAGCAACAAATTTTATATATCAAGGTAATCAAATAATGTTGGTAACGGCATACAAGTTTACAGTTAAAGGAGAAGTTCTACATCCAAGAACAGTGGTTGCTCGTTATGGAAGTATAAAGGATGTGGTATTGAGAGAAGTCGATCCCAATTACACAAAGAAAGAGGATTTAAGGAAGCATCGTTACATTTATATATTGGCAGGTAAGAAGGAAAGAAAGGCTATAATAGATGATCTTAAACATGAAAAGAAGGAGTATGTAAAATGAAGTTTAAATATTTAGTGTTAGGGAATCATCCTATATCGAAATATGTTAATAAGAGATGTTTAACGGGAGAAGAAGCAAATAATGTAAAGAATGAATTAGTAGCTATAGGATATGAAGTCATAATAGAAACTATAAAGGAGGAGAACAATGAAAGATAAAGAATTGAGAAAGGCTATATCACTTGATGGTAATGAATTTGATTCATCCTATAATATACCTCGTAGAAACATGACTGATATAAAGAGGATGCAAGATGAGATATATTTACTAAGAAAACATGTGACATTACTAACAGATAAGATAGGATATGAGTTTAGGTATCAAAATAGTTATCCTGACGTTGAGTTAATTGAGGTTCCAAAAAATTATCCAGAAAAATATCCCGATAAAGATGTAGAGGAAGCATGCCCTCACTTTATATACCCCCACTTTGTATGCCCTTATGAAGGATCTCTAAAAGAAGAGGTAGTCGTAACACCAAATCCATCAAGAAAGGAACATCCATAAAAGAGGGGGTTTGCAATATGTTGATAAAAAATAAAGGAACACAACTGAAAATAGACTCTGATAAAGACAATCCTGACTTCACTATAAAAACTAATTTATTTGTAAAGAGTATATGGTATAGGATTACCTTAGCATATTCAACCCTTTTCAATAATGTGGAAATAACTTCTGTATGCAATTTCAATAATAATAAAGAAGTTGAACAAACCATAGATGTATTGAAAAGTATGATTGATATACCGACCTTCAATGTTATGAGATCTTTACCTGAAGCAATTTTACCTACTAAGGCCCATGCAAGTGATGTGGGGTATGATCTTTATTCCCCTATAGAATTTAGATTGAACCCGGGTGAAACAAGACGTATAGACTTTGGTATCATTATAGATATAGACCCGGGATATGAAATACAGGTTAGAAATAGGTCAGGAATTGTATGGAAATATAATACTATGATGGCTATAGGTACAGGTACTATAGATGAATCTTACAGAGGTCATATAATGGCCCCATTCTATAATTTCGGTAGAGAACAAATGCAATTCAGTCGTGGGGACCGTTTAGCACAATTGGTAATAAAGAAAACAGAAGGGGTGATATTGAAAGAAGGAAAGGTAAATTTAGATACAGAAAGGAAGGATAATGGCTTTGGTTCTTCTGGAAAATGAATCGTAAACAACAATTAATGCTTAAATTATTGAATAAGAGAATACAGATGTGTGAAAGATGCGGGCTTCATAGTGGTGGTAGATGTTCTCCATACTTTACAAATGAATCCAAATTTACAATCATAGGCGAAGCACCCGGTAAAAATGAAGTGAACGACAATACTCCATTTTGTGGTACCGCTGGTAAGTATTTATGGGACATTATGAATTTATACGGGTTTCGTAGAGAGGAATTCCTTATTATCAATAGTGTAAATTGTAGACCTGTAAAGGATAATAAGAACGGTAAACCAACATACAAGGAAATGGAAGCATGTAAAGGATGGCTCTACAAATACCTTAGAGTATTGTTACCAGAAGCCGTATTAATATTAGGTAATTATGCCATGTATTCAATGATAAATGAGAGTCAAGGAATTATGGGTTACAATGGTGATGTTATAGATCTTCATAAGTACCATACCAAAGGAGTGCTAAGTGTCCATCCAAGTTTATGTATCTATCGTGGTTCAGAAGGTAAACAAATGTTAAATGATAGTGTAAAAAAGTTTAAGGAGGTTGTGGATAATGACTGATAATGGTTCTTTTATTGTATTTGGAGTATTTATAGGTGCCTTTCTAATGTTTATTCTGTTGGCTGCTTTAGGAGATACTTATAAGAATGGTCAAATAGATGCTTTGAGTGATACAGTTAAATATGAGTTGGTTAAACAAGACAATGATAGTGTTCAATGGCAAAGAATAGGGGATAAGTAAAGGGGGTTTATTATGTATTATATTAAATCTTTAGATAGTAATTTTGATACAAATGAATTACTAAAAGCATCTAAGGCAGTATATATAGCTATTGATAAGGAAATAGCAGATCACTTATCTAATCTATTAGCCACATCTGCAAGTGAGATTGATTTATTAAGAAAAGATTTGAAAGTGATGGTTAATATGTTAGAAGGTAATCAGATGAATTGTGATAAATACATATAAAACTTTTGAGGAAAGAGTAGAAATGAAGGAATGGGGGATAAGTAAAATGGTAAATGAGGAATCAAAACAGGTAAAGTTCTATGGGTATAAACATCCGTTAAGTAATTTTTATGAATCAGATTTTCGTATAGGTAGTTTCATATATCCCACCATGGAACACTATTTCCAATCCCAGAAGAGTTCTAATCATTGGGAACGAATAGATATATTGATGGCTGATGGTCCTAAAGAAGCAAAACAAATGGGGAGAGAAGTAGAAGAATTGAGAGATAATTGGGAAACTAAGAGACTGATATATATGTGGAAAGGACTAAATGCCAAGTTTGATCAGTCTAAGTACCTCAAAAAATATTTATTAGATACTGGTAATGCAGAACTGGTAGAGAATAGCCCATATGATTCATTTTGGGGTCGCGGTAAAGACTGGGAAGGTGAAAACAAATTGGGAAAAATGCTGATGAAGCTCAGAGAGGATTTGAAGGATGAAACTCAGACTTAAAACTTTAAATGATCTAAAAAAGGAATTTGGAGTAGCCAATATAGGTTCCACACTAAAGCTTAATGGTTGTGAGGAAACAATTACTTCTGGTATGGAGAAATATTTTGATGGTGAAGAATTGGAGGTAACTGAGTTGAAAGAGGAAGGAGAAGGTGTATTCATAGAATTTAATGTTGATGGTGGGTATTGGTGGATTAATAGAAAGTGGATTGATAGAGGCTATAGAATTGATTATGATGATATAGACTATTTATTTGAGAAGGAGGTTGGTGGGTAATGAAACATTTCGTATATGAAACCACAAATTTAATTAATGGAAGAAAGTATATAGGTAAGCACTCTACTAACAATATGGAGGATGGGTATTTAGGGTCAGGTACAGGAATATCTTTAGATATTCAAAAATATGGTAAAAAGCATTTTAAGATAAAAATACTCAAGAAATTCAAAACTGAAGACGAGGCTTACCATTATGAAAGTAAGAAGTTAAAGAAAATAATGGAGAGTAAAAGAGAATACTACAATAGGATTTCAGGAGGAACGGGTAAAAAGGTAAAGGTCACAAAAGAAAAGAAGGAAAAACCTAAAAATATACTGAAATCTTTACAAGGGATATTTAAAAAATCATGAATATACGATTTAAAAGATTGAAAGACATAGATAACAGATTTGATTTAACTGGTTCTATAGAAGAGTATTTTACGGGTAAATCATATGAGATAATAAACAAATCGGAACCTTATAGAGCAGAGGGGTTTGAATGGGTTACGATAGATTTTCCTCACGGAGGTTCGTGGCGGTTCCAAACAGACTGGATTGACAATGGACCTATAATATGTTACGATGATATATTGAATTTATTTAAGGAGGAACTGTAAAATTTTTATTAATAGCTTTTATGAATCTAAGAACTCAACCATGCATATATGGGAACAAGTAGACGGTGAGAATAATTATTTTTCTGAATACTGGGTACCATATATCTTCATTCAAACCCCTGTAGGTAAACTCAAAACTATTGATGGTCTACCAGCATCTAAAAGAGAGTTTGAAACCTATCAAGATTATTACTCCTTCAATAAGAATTATCATGACAATATATTAGAGAATAATGTACGACCTGAAATACAATACCTTGCTGAAAAGTATCATGATATACCTGATAATGACATACCTACACCCAAACTCACCATATATTATATAGATATTGAATGTTATGCTCCGAAAGGTTTTACTCATGCTCATTTAGCTGAACATCCTGTTACAGCAATATCGGTAAGGAACAGTATTACAGGGAAAACGGTAACCTTTGGGGAAAAAGAATATTCCGGTAATGATAAAAATATTATATACATCCATTGTCCGAAAGAGAAAGAGTTACTTAGAAAGTTCTTTGCCTATATGAATAAGTACCCACCTTCAATTGTTTCGGGGTGGAATATATGGGGGTTCGATATCCCTTACCTCATAAATCGAGACAAGAAGATCAATAGAGGTAAGTATTATAGTGGCTTATCTCCTATTAATATTGTCAGGACATGGAGAAGTAAAAAGAGTGGTGAACTGAATATTGATATAGCAGGTATTACTATACTTGATTATATGGATATCTATAAATGGTACTCTCCTAATAAGTTAGAGCGTTATAGCTTAGAATATGTCTCTCAGTTTGAATTGGGTAAAGGTAAGTTAGATTATTCTGATGATGCTGAAGACCTTAGAGAGTTGTATAATAAGGATTGGAACAAATATATTGATTATAATGTAATGGACTGTGAACGAGTAAACGACTTAGGTAAAAAGCTTGGTTACATAAGACTAATACAATCACTGTCATTACTTACAAGAGTTCCGATGCGTTATTACAATACCATGACTAATTTAATTGAGGGTGCTCTACTTGTTCATTATAGGAGAGAAGGACTATGCGCTCCTCAAATGTTTGGCGGTTCACAAGAATATTTTACAGCGGCATATGTGAAAGAACCCCAAAAGGGTATGCATGATTGGTTATTTAGCATTGATATTCAGAGTTCATATCCGTCGCACATCATAGCCCTTAATATGAGTACGGAAACATACTTTGGGAGAATTTTAGGATTAAACGAGGATACTATTATTGAATGTATGAAGAATAAGGAATTTCCTCCCTTTAAGATGTCAAAACCTAATGTTAAGCCTGTTGATTTTAGTAATAAGAGATTGGAAGGATTTAATAAAGCTCTGAAAAGGAAATTGTTTTCTATTGCTCCTTGTGGTACTGTCTTTATCAACGGTAAACCAGGTGTTATAGCCACTATTGAAAGAAATATATTCGAAAAGCGTTTAGAAGTTAAAAAATTAATGAGAGAATCTAAAGGAGAAGAAAGGGAAAGATATAGAGCAGTTCAATTATGTTTAAAGATTTTACTTAATAGTATGTTTGGTTGTACAGCAGTACCTTACTCCAGATATTTCAATACTAATATATCAGAAGCTATAACTTCGTGTGGTAGATATACAGTTAAATCAGGTGAAAGATATGCTAATAAATATATGAATGAAAAAGTGGGAACAGATGAGGATTTTATTGTGGCTATTGATACGGATTCGTTGTATATTCGTATGAATGATTTCTGTGAACATCATATAGGAAAGGGGATATGGGCATCTAAGACAGACAGGGAGAAGGTTGATATAATTGATGATATTAGTAACTATATTAATGATTATATAAACCAACATATATATAGTAATGTTCAATTAAATATTTATAATTCTATCGTAGAAGATTTTCCTATAAGGTTTGCTAAGGAGAAAATAGCTAAGTCCGGATTGTTTGTGGCTAAAAAGATGTATTCCGTTAGATGTTTGTGGATTGAAGGTTCGTATCTTGATAAAATTTCTACAACAGGATTAACAATAGTTCGTGGTGACAGTTCTGAAGCTGTTCGTAGTCGTTTGAAAAATATAATGGAAATGATTATGAAAGATGAACCCGAAGAAGATATCATTGATAAGATTGGTAAGTATAAGAAAGAATTGAGGAGTGTGAGCTTAGAAGAATTGGCCGCTAATATAGGTGTATCAAACATAACAAAATGGGTAAAAGATGAAAAAGCTATTAAAGGTACACCTTGGCATGTTAAGGGTGCCATAAATTACAGGAAGCTATTGAAGTTATTAGAATTGAAAGATAAATATGAAGATATAAGTGAAGGTATGAAGGTCAAGGTGGTATATGTAAAACCTAACCAATGGAATATAGAAACCATATCCTTCTATAAGTGGCCTAAAGAGTTTGAAAAGGTAATTCAAATTGATAAGGAAAAAATGATAGAAAAATTCTTCCTCAAGAAGGTGGGTATTCTATTGAAGCCTATGAATAAATTATATATGCTATCAATGGATTCAGGAAAGTCACTGGGACTATTCTTTAAATGAAAATATTTACATATAGGTTTGAATATGATAAGATAGACTAATGAAAGGAGATTAAAATGGAAATTAAAAGATCGTCGTGGCATTATAAATTGAATCATATGAGTAGGTCTGAAAATAGTAATGATAATCTGTGTTTATATTTTTGGAGTTTAGTAGGGAAATTAGCATTCATCTCATTTACTATTTCTATACTGGGTATTTTTGTCTTCGCCTTTTGTACAAGCCCATTTATAATTTCTAACACAATTTTGGTTTTGTTTATACTTTCTTTAGCAATCATTCCTCCATTAACAATTCATTATATCAGGAAAATGTTGGGAAAACCTCTTGAAATGCCTGGTGAGAATATTGTAATAGAATATATGAAAGCAAAGAAAGGAAAATTTTGTCCGTTTATAAAATATGTATAAAAAGGCATTAAGAGAAAGGAGGATTGAATAAAAGATGGGAGATAAATTATGAAACTTAATCGTTGTCCAAGGTGTAACTCAGAGATGAAAATAAGTGATATAGATGGTGATATAAAAAATTCTCCTAAAGTAACATTTTATTGTTCTAATCAAAAATGTTTATGGAATATGACCTGTTTTTGGGATGACCTTTCAACAAAACCTGAACATAGCAGAAAATTTCTATTGAAGAAGATGAAAAAACAATGGAATGAGGGAACTAGAAAATTTAGGAAGAAGGTTAAACTATGGTAATATTGATTAATCAGGATTGGTGAAAAGAGGAGTAAAATATGGAATGGTTAACTACAAGGACATGGGAATACAAAGTTGAATATAAAAAGTGCTGGCATACGTGGTTTGCATGGCATCCTATTGTTATCAAAAGGTATCCTGATGGGTCCTTAAAAAATTATGGTTAACAAGGGTATTAAGGAAGGGTGAAATTTGGACTTGTTGGGATGATCAAGGTTTTAATTATGAATACAAGAAAATTGTAAATGAAAAATCTATCTGAACGAAAAGCAAAGACAATGGAGGAATTTGAACATCTCTTCTGGTTGGCTGCAAGAGATATAGTATTCTTTTCAACATTTAATGAAGATTTGGATGATTGGGATGATGGATGGCATGCAGTAGTAGTTTGTAATGATATGTTTATTTATGCTTCAGCAGATGCAACCTCAATAGCTGAAGGCAGAGAACATGAAGTTAGAGAAATATTTGAAAAGTATGGTTGGGGTGGAGTAACTGCTTGGTGTTCTATTGAAAGAGGATTAGAACCTATTAAAGAGATTCAAGATGAACAGTACCATAAGGCATTAGAGGAACTAAAAATATGAAAGGGGAATAATACCATGAAAAACAAAGATGATTTTTTGAATATGTCAGATAAGGATAAGGATAAGGACAAGGATAAAAGTATTAGTAGTATTTTATCTAATGATGAAAAGGATAGATTTATTTATTTGAGTGGTAGTGTAGATGAAGATAAAGCAAAAGATGTAATTGAAAAACTTTTAGAACTTCAAACGGCAGACCCTATGGAAGAAATTACGATGGTTATTAATAGTGGCGGTGGGGATATCTATTCTATGTTTGCTATCACAGATATGATGGATAATATTTATACACCTATTAGAACTATTTGTTTAGGTACAGCCCAGTCAGCAGCAGCATTTATTTTTACTTGTGGTACTAAAGGTAGACGATTCATGACTAAACACAGCAGTTTAATGATTCATCAAGTAAGTGGGGGTGCAGGTGGAACAACAAAGGATATAGATGTACAAGTTAGAGAAATAAAATTCCTTCAAAATGAAATGAATGAAGAGATTACTAAAAGAAGTGATTTAAGTAAAAACGAAATTGAAAAACTTATAGATAGGGATTTTTATATAAGACCCCAGCAAGCAATTGAATATGGTTTATGTGATGATATTATAAAAAGGATAAGTTAAAAAAGATGCTAGTAATCAAACCTTCTGTAAATTATTGTGCTATTGATGAAGAGATATGGATTCATAACATTAGGATGTGTAGTAATGGTATCTTTGAATACCGTATTAAGAAGCCTGAAGGATATGACCATCATAAAATATATCATAAAAGAAATGATGGATGGAAAGTATTGACAGAAAAGGTGTTGAGGATACTGAATAAAAATGGATGATAAATGGGTAAATGAAGTATTATTGCTGATTAAAGCTTCTTCCGATAAAGATGCTAAAAAATATCTCAAAGAAGCTTTAGAAGAATCCTTTTGTGATGGTCATGATGAATCCTTTGAAGAGGGTGTAGACCAAGGTTATAGAGATTGCTTGGATGAAGAAAGAGAAGAATGCTCGGATGAAGATGAATTACAAGAAAGATATGATGTTGGTTTTGAAAATGGTCATGAAGAAGGGTATAATGAGGGGTATGATGGAGGACGTGAAACCGGACGTGATGAAGGACATGAAGAGGGTCACAATGAGGGGTATGATGGAGGATATGAAACTGGACGTATTGAAGGACATGAAGAGGGCTACAATGAAGGGTATGATAACGGTCATGAAGAAGGATACAATGAAGGAATTAGTGAAGGTAGTATATGAAAATTAATAAAGCAACCATTAAAGATTGTATATTACTATTAATAGTTTCAATGTTTTTGGGGCACCTTCTATATATTATGGGTAAACAACCTATAGTAGAACAAACAAACATTGTGCCTGATTTAACGTTTGTAATGGATGCTGAAGAAAATGATTCACAAATACCCAATACTTCTGATATGATAAGGTATTTGAATCCAAAGGTTGATATTCAGATAGCTGACCTCATTGCTAAAAGTGTTGATACCCATAGAGGTTACTTTCCAAAAGAATTAATAGTGAGTTTAATTTTTAGGGAGAGTAGCTTTAGACCATTGCTCATAAGTAACGCTGATTGCCTCGGTTTGATGCAAATAAACCCCAAAGCTCATAAGGAAAAGGTTAAGGATTTTAAGAGGTATGAATTATTTTACATAGACACTAACATAAAGATGGGATGTAAAATATTAAAGGAGTATTATGAAAAGAATAACTCTATAAAGGATGCCTTGATAAGATATTTAGGAGCTAACAACAAGAAATATATGGAAGATATCATGTTCAATTTTGCTAACCTCATGATGATTAATACATATGAAGTTAAAGGTGAAGAAAAATGAGAGTATTTGTAATTGTGGCAGTAACGTTTATTTTAGCGGCATGGCTTGGCTGGGTGATTGGGTTACCATTTCCTCGAACTGATATTGAACAAACGGTCGAGATTGGTGATGTTTGTTTGGATACATATAAGGTGTCAACGCAATTGTGGATATACCGTTATGGTAGTTTAATTTTAGATACTTGGTATAGTAATGGTAAAATAAAATGCTCCGATGTGCAACTAATCAAAATAGCTCAAATGAAGGCGGTAAAGGAAAGGTGTGAAGTCGTTGAAAAGTGCCTGAAAGATTTTAAATATTGTGATGATTAATAATATTTCTCAATAATTGCATCTATTAGTGATTCAATATTATAACTCATATCATTTTCACCAATCCCATTCATCCAAATAGTAATTTCATATTTAAAATTCTCCATTTCATTTTCTGTTACTGATTTAGACAAACTAATAGCTTTTTTACCTATTTCATCGTAAAGGGAGGCACGGAGTTTTTTTCTTTTATCAATATAGGATTTTATGGATTTTTTTATGATGGAGATATCAGAATTTATATTTCTATCTTTTTCATCCAGTATATAGTGTTCCAATTTATGCTTCATTTTCCTTCTCCTTTTCATTATCCATATCTTTATCTACTACATCTCTTACATCTTCCTCATTATCTTCTGGTTTTTCCGTTGGTACCATTCCTTTTGCATGGGCACGCGTCTGCGGTATGATACCAGCCTTCTTCCCGATTGTGCTTACTACTTGTCTTAAAGCTATTATATGTTCCGATTGCTCTTTTTCCATATTGGCAAGCATAAGTCCTATAGAATACTGAAACGAGGGCTGGTCTTCAACTTTTTCAATCTCTGATTCAATCTCCTCAATGAACTTATCCATATGGTCTTCTAGCTTTCGGAGCCCATTCATTAATGTTTTCTTGGATTTCTTACGAGTAGAATCAGCCTTGGCCATTTTCCGTTTCTCATCATCCGTCATGCCTTCTTCATTCAACCAGTCTTGTAATCTTCCCATTATTTTTTACTCCTTTCCAACCTAATTTCTATACCGTTTATCTCAATATCAATATCATCAGGTAATTCGTAAGGTAACGACTTCTTTCTTTCTGCATATGCGTATCCTTTGAACACATCCGTATGTTTTTTGAGTATATATTTTGATATTTTTCTGAACATATCAATTTTACGCTTTTCTGCAAATATATAATACTCTATAGCCTTAGGTCTAATAGTTTCTATAAGTTCCTTCATAACTACAGCTACACCATCCATCACACTAAATGGCGTATGTTTATTGGTTATATTAGCCAATATGCTACCTGTTGGGTCATTGTATGTAAATGATAAATGATAAACCTTATTACCTTTATGGAAAACATTAACAGTATAATAATCCTTACCAACCCAAAAATACCATTCATTCTTACCTTTCCATTTTACTACAGTCGTTAGATCAATAGCTTCATTAATACCATTGATATAATTATTCTCATCCACCGTTGACCAAAATTTATAATATTCCTGCAACCTCACTCTGTTTCTTTTTTACTCCTTATCCAGCATTTCCATAACACTTTCATATGTTTTCTTTTTTTTCTTTTTCTTACCAACCTTCATATTATATTTATCATTACCTATAGATGTTATGACTATTTTATCATTTTTTATATCAAATTGTAAACTCTTGCCTGAACTTGTGATATTTTTAGCATCCCATTCAGCAAAAATATGAGGATTACTTGACTTCAACATATTCATTATTGTTTGTGCTACAGATTCAGGTAATTTTTGTCTCATTTAGTCCTCCAATTCCTTATCCTTCATGACCTTTACGATTTCAGTTTGTATTTTCCTCATAAAATCAGTAAAACCTTTACCATAAAAGTTTAGACCACTAACGTTCGTGATATCTTTATGGCCTCCTGACTGGCTCATTACTAAATCCCATAAACTTATACTTACCTTCTTCAATATACTCTTTTGTTCCTTTGATAATTGTGTATATGGTTTATTAGTAATGTCCTTTATCATACCTTCCCATCTATCATTTCCTTTCAAACCTTTGATATCCTTTTCAAATAGAGCCATCATATCCTTGAAAGTGAAACCCATTGATTCTGCATTAAATGATTTATCCTTCTCAAAGGTGTATTTTATGTAATCCAGAGTTACCTTTATAGACTGCATTTTACTCTTGAATTTAGGCAATACTTTTTTCATTACTATATCACCAAGATGGTATGGATTCTTACCACCCTTGAATGGGTTTTTACTCAATTGTACCAAACCCATCGGCCACACAATAGTATAGAAATCTGCTGTAGGGTGGTTTTTAAATGGTGTATAACGGTCATAAAGATTTCCCTTACCCATAAAACCACCACCATATTGTACTATAGTGGTACCTATTAATATGGAAGCACCGCTTTTTAAACTCTTCACGTCACTTAATTTACCATTAATCTTAATTTTACCTTTAACTTGCTTAATATATTTTTCTTGATCTGTTTCTAATTGTTCAGGTGGTCTATAACCAGCTTCTTTAGCTATTTTAATTGTTGTATTATATATAGAAATGAGTGAAGGTTTTGCTTGCATTACCAAGTCTGTAAGGAAATCCTTTTTGTTTTTATGGGCTAATATTAATTTGTTTGTAGCGAAACCCATCATTTGGTGATTTACCTTACCACCTTTCCTTTTATCAACCTTGAATACCGCTCTCATAATATCATCGGGCGTAAGATCCTGTGAGCCAAAATCTGCCGAATCAACTGTGGATATTATCTTAACATCTTTCGGTGGAAATAGGTCATTAGGAGATAATACTTGTGATATATAGGCTGCATTAGAAGGGGTCTTAACAAAAGAAGTGGAGGTTCCCTTTTCTACACCTATCTGGCCTTCATGGTGGTCGGTGTGTATATTCATTACAGGTTTACCATGTGCGAAATCAACCATACAAACCAATGTCTTATTTTTTGGTTTAGGCACTGCATACTCTTCTCCTCCGTACTGAATAGGATGTGCATCAATAGTTTTGATCCTATATTTTTGTAAATAAGCCTTCAATCCTATAGCTGAAGTAACACCGTCAAGTCAAAGATCCTTATGGAAGTAGATTTCTGCAGTCTTGTATTCTTTCGCAAGATCAGTAATATTGCGCAAACCCGATTCCATAAGGACCGATAATACCTCCTCTACGTCATTAAGTCTTTCCAAAATATTCATGCTATGTAACCTCCCATATATTTATATACTGCATTTATGGCTTTATTCATTCGTTTTTCAAATTTTTTAGCAAGAAGTATGGGATTTTCTTTATAATTAAAACCGTTAACAAATATTGTACGACCTTCAGGATGTATTCTTCCACTTATAGTATTACTTTCATAAAATTCTTTATTAACAATTTCCATTAATTCCCAATGTGCAAACCAAGGTTTATTAGAGGAAACCTTTTTTATTTCTTTATTATTCTTATAAATTATCCATTTTGAATCTTTATAGATAGACCATAATAAACCTGTAGAGTCTGACCATACAAAAGTGGGTACATATTCTTTTAAAAATATTTCAGCATTTGTTTGTTTTACTCTCGCTTCCCCTAATAAATATTGTTGAAATCTCATATTATTAGTTCCTTTATAATTAACTGTAATTCATATGAATGGTCTACTGCCATTACTATATATTCCTTACATTTAAATATTGCTTCAAAATTATATTTGTCAGAATTGGGTACTAATCCAGATGTTTTGTAATCCTTGGAATAAATATCTTCAATCTCTAATTTAAAATCATTAAGAAATGTCAATGCATCATCAATATCTTTTTTACTTTTATCAATAGCAGACTTTTCAACATCTTTAAAATAATCAATCCAGTCATCTTTATTAGATTCATTAAATTTTTTAATATCTTTCAAGTGTTCAGCATGATAATTATAACGGTCATAAAGATCATATATATCATCCGTATTCTTTATCCATACATATTTATAATTACCAGAAGGTATAAAGATAGTTTTTTGTCCATAAGTTTTAGCCTTCATATGATTACCAGTAAATACACCATCACTTCTTATATTCCATCCGAACAACTTCTTACCCATTTTATTCATAAAAGCATGAAGATCCTTGTTTATAAACCTCGGTAATCTATCTGTTCTTGGTTTCAATACTCTGAAAGTTTTTACATTTTGACCTTTTAGACCACGATATATGAAATTGTTCCTTATATAGTCTTTTCCAAACTCTTTAAGGAAAGGCTTGCAGTTATTAGCAATATAATCACTGAGTTGTCCTCTTGTTCTATTACTCAAAGTGTTTTCATTTATATACTGTTGTAGTCTCATATGTTTTTCACTATTTTTAATTTTTTAGTGTTAAACCATACAGTTGATTCAACATCCCATGAATACAATGATGATGACAATGATGATAAATTTTTATTTTTTCGTACACCATTTGAGGTAACATATAAAGCATCATAAACCTTTGAAAACTTTACAAAGTCTATATAGGTGTTATCCATTCTCAATTCGCTTTCCATAAATTTATAAGGGAATTTTTCTAATAATTTTTCAAAATGGGAACTATTGTCTATAATATACATACTTACACCCGGTTGGATTTCTAAAACTGTACCACTTGAAATATCACCATAACCCTCTCCTTCAGACCATTCAGCCCACTCAGACCATTTATCACCTTTAAGGGTGCTTGTCCAGAATCCATTATCAGGTTTATTTAAAAAAGCTTGTTTATTAGTGGTGTTCTTTTTAACGGGTTTTAAACTTTTTATAGCAGGCATAGCTAATTGATATCTATAACCTTTTGCTACCGCCTCATTTATATATTTCTGTAGTCTGCTCATCACTAACTCCCTAACATCTTACCGAAGCGTGTCTTAGGTTTCTTAACTTCTACCACTTTCTTTTTTTCCACTACTTTCTTTTCCACCACCTTCTTTACATCAATATTCAGCTTTTTAATCTCTTTGATATCTTTGACCTTGGCTTCTACTACTACAGGAGATTCAATTTTTATAGTATCTTCCCATGGCACTATATAGGTATCATCAGCTATAATTTCCAGTTTAGCTTCTATATTCTCATCTATAAGTTTACCTTTAATCAAATCACCCAATGCAGGTATCGTTACATATATAGAACTATCTGATACTTGAATAGGGAACCCATATTCTATATCTTCTAATACAATACGCATAGCACCTTTCAAATTTTCGACTTCTACACCTTGTACAGAAATATCAAACTCTATGGATTTAGACTCATTAGTGTTTAGTGTTATCATAATCTTTAATCTCCTTTACTACTATATATTTCTCTTTACTCTTTTCATCAATTTTGACCCTATTAATTCTGACAATAGGTTTTCTTTTTTGTATAGGCCCTCCGCCCCCACCGCCTGAACGTGTAAATATTGCGTTCCTTGTAGGAGGACTGGCGAATTTACCCATGGTTGCAATTGAAATACTCATATCGTATCCTTATTTATATATTTTAGTCGGCCACAACAATTCTTATACTAACCGAATCTACAGGCATCCAAATTCTTAAAAGTGAAGAGCTCACAGCACTTACTTGATATGGTAAAATAGATTCATTGTCATCATTGTCCCAGCATTGATAGTGAACGAATTGTGTTCCTATTGTAGAAGTATCGATATCACTGTAATATAGTGTGTCACCTGAAGGTGTCCATGAATTTACAACTGTTGAAAGACCCACAAATGATGTACCAGATGATCCACTTGTGCCTGAGCTACCAGAGGAGCCTGAGGAGCCTGAGGAGCCACTCGTTCCTGAACTGCCTGAACTACCATTCGTGCCTGAAGTTCCGCTTGAGCCTGAACTGCCACTACTACCACTCGTTCCTGAACTTCCGCTTGTGCCTGAACTACCACTCGTTCCTGAACTTCCGCTTGTGCCTGAACTTCCGCTTGTGCCTGAACTACCACTCGTTCCTGAACTGCCACTACTACCACTCGTTCCTGAACTTCCGCTTGTACCAGAAGAGCCACTCGTTCCTGAGCTTCCGCTTGAGCCTGATGTCCCTGAACTACCACTCGTTCCAGAAGAGCCTGAACTACCATTCGTGCCTGAAGTTCCGCTTGAGCCTGAACTGCCACTACTACCACTCGTTCCAGAAGAGCCTGAACTACCATTCGTGCCTGAAGTTCCGCTTGAACCAGAAGTTCCGCTTGTGCCGCTCGTGCCTGAAGAGCCTGAGCTTCCTAATAAACCATCCTCACCCTTATCACCGGTTCTAGCAAATGTAATTACTACATTATCACCATCTCCAAAAGGATTGGTTTCAGATGAATCAATCATAGATATCGTTATATCAAAGTATCCGGTTTCTTCATCTAATGAACTTATTGTACCTAATAGAAACTTACTTGTATCAAACCTTCTTGTAAATTTTACATGCCCCTTTATAGTACTTGTAGAATCATCTATGGTTCTCATGTATAATTGTATATCTGAACCATTTATATCGGTATCACTTATGTATATTCCTGTAGATGAATTTTGAGTAACATTGTCTAATCTAACTGACCCACTTCCTGGATCAGATTTTGTAGTTGTTGTACTAAAATCATATTCAAATGCTGCTCCACCAAAATTACCATCCTGTCCTGAAGTTCCACTCGAACCTGAACTGCCTGAACTGCCTGAACTACCAGAGGAACCTGAACTTCCAGAGGAGCCACTACTTCCAGAACTTCCACTCGTACCAGAGGAGCCTGATGTACCAGAACTTCCAGAAGTGCCTGAACTTCCTGATGTACCACTACTTCCACTTGTGCCTGAACTTCCACAAGTACCACTCGTACCGCAGCTACCACTTGTGCCTGAACTACCACTAGTGCCTGATGTACCACTGCTTCCACTTGTACCAGCAACAATAGAAGGAGTATTGGTAATAAGATGCCCACCCCAATCAACATCACTATCTATAACTATTTCAGAAATTCTATCTACTACTCTGAAAGTTGTCATATCTCCACCTGCTTCCATGATGAGAATTTACCTGAACCATCACCTACTGCACTTACTTGATATGTAGAAAGTACATTATTCGATGTACCCACACTTTCAGCAGACGTGTATATTCTTACTCTCAAAGATTCTAAATTGTCACTACTATCATAGGAAGGATTGTCCATATAGATATTAGAATGCACTAATCCTAATATCTTTTCTACATCTATGTTGATATCATTGACGAACTTGAATACATTACCATTAAAATCCTCACTTGACCAAGCTCTGCTATCATCCCCTGTATCCCACAATATGGAACCTTGCCAATCATCATCAAATGTGATATTAGCGGCATAGCATCCACCACTTGTGCCTACTGAATATACACCAGATTCAGTTCTAGCTCTATACTCACCACCGTCAGCATTATAAAGTGTATAACCAACTGTTGACAAATTGGATTTTGAATTACCGAAGTTAACAGTTCTTACTAATGCACCAGATGTAGGTGTTGATGTTACATCCCCTGCTACCGATGAACTATATATACTGGATAATAACCACCCTGTAGATAATGGTATATCATGATCCGAACCTATTTCATCCCATACATCACCTGCTAGACTACTTACATCAGCTTTGTATTGGTCAGGATCGTCAAGGTCTGCTTGTATTGCATCTATTTTATCTTCCTGTGCAGTTGTCAATCCACTACCTGAAGAAGCATCAGTAAGAACACATATATCTTCAACCATGGTGGAAGCAAATTCATCAGCATCACTTATAGACCATTTGAGTATATAATTACCAATAGTTTGGTCAGTCCAGTCAATAGATACATCAAGAAGATCATAATAGCAATAATGAGTGCTATTCCATGCAGCTGTCTGAGCAGATACAGCAATAGTTGTTAGGTCGTTTTCATATATAGAATAGGTAACTGTGGCTTCGTCTTCATATGTGTTATCGCTTTTGATTAATTGTAGTGTAAAACCAGAGTTTTTCCCCTTGATTATTTGCATTATCCATCCTTAATTATCTTTTCTCTTCTTTGCTTCCAACACCTACTCTCAAAACGAGCAATCCTGATAGATCATCATTTACCGTTAAGGACATTTCATCCTCATCTTCATATTTCAAGATCATTGGTTCTGTGAATTGCATGTTTACGCTTACCCATGTATTTGTTCCATCTGAACCACTACCTGATATTGTTGCATTACTAAAGGACATAATATCCAAAAATTGCTGGATTGAGAAAGAGGATGTTGTTTCCCCATTTAATACCCTTTTATATGTCATTCCTGTTGATAATTTTGAAACTCCTAATAATGAATCATAAGGAATACTTGGGAATGTTCCATCTGATACAGTACCCGCATAGGCATCTGCTAATAATATCTGGAAGCTATTGACATGCAACCATGTTCCTTTTAGTGGTTTGAGAGAAAATTTGATAGGTTCAATTCCAACATCTAATTCAAATTGTATAGTATCAAGAAAGTATTTAGGGGCTTTTCCTTCAGCTACGGTTTGTCTTACACGCAAAGCATCAAGGGTAGTATAATTAGCCAAATCACCCATGTCTGTTAAAGGTACAGTTATTTTGTGCCATACCTTATACTCACTATATGTAAAGTAATTGGATAAATCTATAACATTTCCTACCTGTAAACCTGTACCTGTATCCCATCCATATACATCGATGACATCACCAGCTTTCCAATCCTTATCAACATAAATCCACAGTGTCAATGAAATATATAATGAACAATTCAGGTCACTAGCCTTTAAAAATTGAAATGTATCAGCAACAGGAGAATTATCAACTTTTACACTATGGGTTCCTTCATATGCTTGGTCCGTGCTATTGAAAGTAGTTTTACCACCACCAATAATATCGGTAGCTGTCCATAATACAGTATCAATTCCATTATGTACAGGTTCAGGGGAACCACTGGGTATAGCATCCTGATTCATATCTATACCATAATCATCATTAGTGAAGAATCTGAGAACATTAGTATAGGTTTTTAGAGGACGAGTAGCTACTACTAATGCATTTTTTTCATCCCCATCAACAACATTAGCTTTTAAACTTGTCCCCGGATCACTTATGTTTAATTTTACAGTCATAATAATTAATCGTGGTATCCAAATCCAATATAACCTTCAACTACAACTCCAGCTGTATCAACATATGCTGCAAAAGTTGAATTCTTTGGTAGTATAATATTAGAATCGGGTTTAAATTCTGTTGACCCTGCTGCCGCTATGATCTTCAATACTTCAATATTAGTTCCTCCACTCAATCCCGTTATATCTACACCATGTTGAAATGTTCCTGTTGCTATATTACCACTTCCAGCATTCATATTAGCAGGAACAACATCTGAACCTCCAACAGGAGTACCAGTAACACCCAATTTCAATGTAATTTCACAGGCTCCACTTACAGCCACCATGGCACCATTAATAATTAGATCCTTATCATCAGAGTTCTTAATATATACGATACAATCATCATTACCATCAGGATCTTTATCAAACAACATACGAAAAACCTCTCCATGAGCATGATTGATATGGAAAAAGAGTACTTCTTCTACACATAAACATTCCAATTTATTTTCACTATTCACCTTTGCTTCATATGATTTACCCGTACCATCTACTATTGATATTCCCATATTTTATACCCCTCTTTATTCTATTGATTCGTGGAACATGACATTTATCCTTGTTTTAGTTCCTGTAGTCGCTGCATTACTTCTAAAACCTATGACATTATTAGGACCCAATATAATAGCATCATAGAAATCAAGAACTATGGTTTGTACTCCATCCGTTCTTACAGTGTATAAAGAATTTCCACCTGTTATATTCAAAAGTGTTCCATCAGCATCTTCTTTACAAGTAGTCTCGGAAGTCAGAGTAGAACCAAAATTAAGATTTACAGGTATTTTAGCAGCCCCTCCTGATACTGTGGGTGATTCCCATACACCAAATTTTCCCATTCCCGCATCTTCAGAAGAAATTGTTACCTGCTTTACATTTAATCTGTTTGAACCCGTATATTCAATATAACCACATCCAGCAACTACACCACCTACTGCTTGTGTGTGATGAAATTGTACTACAAAAGCTTTTTTATCATCTCTGGACGCATAATATATTCTTTCATTTACCCTTGCAGAAACCTCTAATCTATTTGAAGATGATACTCCAGCTAAATATGCACCTCCAGTTCCATCCTTTATCTGATCAGCCATTTTATACTTCCACCTCCGTATTTTCTATAACCATATCTGTCAATATCATGTTATGTAAATTCATTTTCTTCAATTCCTTCAGCATATTGGTAAGCAATTGTTGAGCATCCCAATCAGATACTATTGCTTTATCTTGACCACCATCAACTTTTGTCGGTACATTGCTATAAATTATCATTTTGCTATTTTAACCTCTAATATACCATTCTTATATGTCCATTCCATATTATCACCTACACCATCAGACAATAATATCTCTTTCTGATACTTCTTAGCATTCAAATTCAATACATCACCCTTTAATTCTAACTCTATATCAGATTCTTCAACGCCAGGCATCTCAATTATCACTATTGTTTGATCTTCCTCAGTGAATATATCAATTATAGGTTCCTTTACTTCTTCCACTGATGGACCTTTGTTACTACCACCTTTAGTAAATTTGGGTTTGAATGAAGCACTGTTTCCTTTACTTCCTCCACCCATAGGTCTTGTTCTACTACCACTATTTATACTGAATGATCCAGCTAATTTACCAAGGTTAAACACATTTTCACCTCTCTCACCTAATACTTTCTTAGCTTCTTCTAATCTCTCAATCTGTTCCTCTGAAAGGTTACCTGACGCTTTACCTAATTTAGTTGCTGCATCCACTAACTTATCCAAGCCCAATTTACCCAATATATCTTCACCAAACATATCCTTTATATTTATACCAATATCACCAATATCATCCTTTTTAGACATTTTTTACCTCCTTTACATTTGCAGTTGTTTTAATTCTTTACTCAACCTTTCTATATGTTTATTGATTTTTTTAAGCGCCTTTTGATGGGCTTCATTATGAGGATAATTCTCTATAAGATTTTCAGCTTTATATTTTAAATCAAACCAATCTAATACATCATCATGAATTTCTTTAGTCTTTACCCATAAATCAAGAGCAGGCGTTGATATCTTGTAATCTTCAATCATCTTTCTTATCAACCTTACACTCTAAAGATTTTGAAGCCTTTAGCCTATTCCATAATTCTATAGACTTTTCATCGGCCCTTTCGTAGAATACTTCATCAGGATTCTTCAAGTTTATGTAATGACTAAGCTCATGATACATAATAGGTCTGAATACTTCCCAATGCCCATATAGTTTCTTTGGTACAAACAATATTACCACATTCTTACCATTAGCCTTACCCATTGCCCATTGCCCCATCCAAACTATCCCTGTCCTCAGAGCGTCTACTTGCTATTACTCTAAGTTCAACATCCGGTATTTCTGGAAAGGCTTTTAGACATTCCAGAAATATAGACTCCAATTCAGGCACATCTTCGTAATTAGTTTTCTCCATTAATAACGTCATGATACTGTTCTTCACCTCCACATTTGAAATTCCATATTTATAAGCTTCTGGTAATTTTGCAGTTGCTATATATTTTCTTTCAGCATCAGGTTTGGTAGTAATAAGGATCTCATTATCTGCTACCTGTATTACAAAACTGAGTGCATTAGAAATACCAGGAAAATCACCTATCACTTCTAACTTCTCTGTACTGTCAAATAGGTCCAATTGTACTTCTTCAACAGCACGAACACCATTAAACGGCATTATTTTCCTATTTGTTGGTTTCTTATATTGAAGTTTCCTATAAGGTGCTACTTTCTCTCTTTTAGATGAAGAAGTAGTTGGTCGTGTACTTCTCATAGCTGTATTTGGAGGAATACTTCTCAACATTTTTCTCCGCATGATTCACAACAATCCTTATCAGAGCAATCACCATCACACTCTCCTATTATCTCTTCTTCTGATACCACAACATCTACTTCTTCTATATCATCTAACAAATCATTGATATTCATGAACATTACTCCTCACCAAATTTTAAAGAACCTGTTAATTTACTTTTCTTCTTCTTTTTCTTCTTCTTTGGTTTACCTATAAGATCAATTTCACCTTCTCCCCTATTCACAGCAACATCACCTGTTACGGTGGTTTCATCCAATACCATATCTATTTTGTTCAATAAATTTCTCATTTTAATACACCCCTCATTGCCTTCTCAAAAGTATCTAATGCCTTAATTTCCTTTTCGGTCCCACCCATCCTATCTAAAACCTTCCTTACATACCTCAATTCCTTTTTAATGTATTCAATATCTTCATACCAGTAGTTTATGGTAGCAATTTCTATTCCAAATACTGATTGTATGATATGCCTTATATGTGCTGTTAATCCTATAGATACTTTATCGAGTTGCATCAACATTCCCATAACATCCTTTTTATTTATAGACTTAAACACATTCTTAGCATCCTTGACTAATTCCTTCCTTGATTCATTATCCCTTACATCCGTCATCATGAATAGAGTTGCATATCTCAATAAATCCTCAGTACCCTTTTCAGCACCTCTGAAGTAATCTACAAGGCTTTTAGATTTCTTAACTCTGAAACCCATCTTCTTACCGGCAGATTTCAGCTTTTCAAAAGTATCATTACCCATTTCATCTAATCGTAATAATTCACCAAGTCCTATATATTCACTTAGTATATTATCTTCATTTATGTAAGCCTGTAATCTCATTAATCTACCTTTATATCCCTTAATAAAAATTCCAATTTGTCTGATAGTTTCTTATCTATTATTTGTTCTTGTTTTGCTATATCCATTTGATTATTTATAGTATCAGTAATAGAATCTCTCACAAACATATATGATATTGCCATAAGTGCAAAAGCGACACATACAACAGTTATCATAGTTGTAACCCTTTTAGTTAAGGTTGATATCTTTTTACTTATACCACTCAATTCATCCTTACTATCCTCTATATCTCTTATAGGATCTGATGTATTTTGTCTATGATCATCTAAACAGTCCTGTAATTCATTTATTAATCTAACTATATCACTATGAGAGGGAGAAGAGGAGGAATTAAACAACTCTCTAATAGTTGATGATAATCCTTCTATTTGTTTATCTGATTTGTCTGAAGAATCTTTAACTTGATCGAATAATCTTAAAATTATTTCAATATTTTCATTTTCCATATTTATTACTTCCTTATCTGCAATCAACTATAGAATTCAACGTAATCAGTAATAAATTGAGGTCTATGGGTTTAGTGTGTAGAGCAACCACACCTAAAAGCGTCATTTCTTCTTTAATTTCAGGGGACATATAACCACTTACAACCACAGTTTTACAAGGTTCTAAATATTTCTCTATAAAATCAAAAGTATTAAAATTTACTATTTCCTTTTCTTCAGCATTCAAAGGAACCTTTAGGTCGCATAAAAAACAATTCCAATAATCAATACCATTATCTTTAATTGCATTTACGGCTTCCTCTATATTATGGTATATGTTTACTTGGCATATATTAGTAGTCTTAAAAAAATTTATATAGATGTTACATATATCTATATCATCTTCTAATATGAAAATCTTTTTATTCATCATATAAGGTCCCATTATCTGTAAGGTTTAGCATTGCATACATTTCTTGATTATTTTCTCTTAGTCTGTTGAATCTTTCTTCTTTTTCCTCCTTCCATTTGATTATTTTTCCATCTAATATTTTCGATAGTTTAATTTCATTATTTTTATTTTCTGTGATATCGTTAGCTATTACCAATGTACAATCATAACAATCATAACCATCCTGATACACTGGTAAAATGGAAAATTCTAACCATACACTATTATCATTAAATTTTAATTCTACTATTCCATTTTTTTCACTATCATTAGTCTCAACAGGACATTCAATACTATCATTAGCACTAAATTTTTTAAATAATTCAAAAGCTGTTTTATTAGCAAAGATAAGATTATCATCCTTATCCTTTACCCATATTATATAATGAATATTGTCCATCACTCCTGAGATATACTCGCACCTTTCAATACCTTTTAGTAATGCCATTTATTTAATCTCCTTGAGTTTTCCTGAAGGTAGAACAAGCAATCCATAGAAGGATATTACAGGGAATGTTTCACCGTCAGGAATATGATGTTTTTCTCTAACTCTATTTATGATGTCTTGGGGTAAGGTTTGCTCTATTGATAGGAATTTTTTGATGTTAGTCATATCGTCGTCTAAGAGTCTACAACGTCTGTATTCACCTGATTCTAAATATTTCATTATAGTTTTTTTCTTTTGGCCTGATATACTTGTTGTACCTTCAGGTGAAAATTCTACATCAATTTTATCTATCGGCAAACCAACCTTTTTGAATGCAGCTTTGAATTTCTTCATATCTTTAAATCTTGATCGAGCCGTTAGTAGTACTACCTTTGATTCTCTGTAGTCTATATTCTTGAACATGCGTTTTACTCTATTTATAGTAGGTAGGATTGGTTTAGATGTATCATAAAATATAGAAGCATCTCTAAACTCAGAATAATCATAACTCTCTCCAGGTTTGAGTTCATAGGTGTTGAATTCTTGATTAGAAAGTTTTTTGATTACTTTACCATCCTTTAGTACATAAATTTTAGCGAATGTGTTGAAGAGCGTGCAATCTATATCGATAAAAGTGATACCGGCACCATATATTGAGCTTAATTCATTTAGGTGTTTCCGTAGTCTCATTTGTTTATTCTCTCCATTGTTTTAAGGGGGTGTCTATTTCTATATATTTATTGACCCATTTAAATTTTTCTCTGAATTCATCCAAAGCGTTATAATCCATATCAAAATAAGCACTCATTTGGTCTGAATTAACCATTACATATTTTCCACCTTTCTTTATAGCAACACCTTCAAAAACAATACCTTTTTGTGATAATTTAATCTCATCATCTTTACCTGATATTTCTTTCCAAGCATCTTTATGTATACAATTAGCAGCACCCCATACATATAATTTCTTTGTTTTATTATCAGCTATAAATCTAACACCAAAATCATTAGCATCCCCCATTTCTTTAAAAGTGGGGTTTACAAAAATATCATATCTTAAATCATGAAATTTACCTCTCATTAAATATTTTTCTATCAAATAATCCAAATGCATATAAAATTCCCCTAATCAATACTTTATTATTTATATTTATACTTTAAATATAAATAGATATATAAATATAAAAGTAGGAGGGATTATAATGAGGTTCCAAGAATATTTAACAAGTGAAGGATTGCTTGTAGAGAATATCTTTCAAAAATATATGAAAAAACTGTCCAATAAGTCATCTAAGGTAGTAGAAAAATTGATGAAGGATAGTTGGATTAAGTTAGCAATCATATTAAAATCAAATCAATTAGAAAAAGATGCCCTTGATATAATTAACAAGCATTTCAAAACCAATTATAGGAATTTAGATCAGGTAAGTAAAGCCAAAATAGCAAAAATGCCTACTAAGGGTGTGTATGAAGAGGAAATGCTAGTAGAGGATTTTAAGAATTATTGGAAATTTTTAAAGGATCAGTTATTTCCAACACTTGCATTTTGGCCAGCATTAAAAATTTGGCTTGAAATTGATAAACTTGTTGCTGGATCAGGTGGAGCTGATTTCCAAACTATAGGAATTTATGCAATATTTTGGGTATTTCTTGTAAGTGGTAAATTTGTAGGTTCTTGGAATGAATGGAAAAAGGAAAATTCAAAAGAATATGAAAAGGAAGGTAGTAGGAAAAATCCTTTTGCTGTAAAGAAATAGGAGGACAGGGTTTGATCACCTTGGTTAGATACCACTTTATCTAACCTAACTCCTTAAAGTATAAATCTAAGTGGAGGTTAATATTATGAAGATATGTTGGGATAATTTAGAAGAACTAAGGTATAATAAGAAAACGGGTAAATGGTATAAAGGAAAGGGACCTACAACTTACATTTATAAAGAATCTTGTAAAAATTGTGGAGAACCATTTTTAGCACAACCACATACAAAAGGAAAATATTGTAGTAATAGATGTCATTGTTTAGATGATAGTTCATCAAAAGAATGTTCAAAAGAATGTTCAAAAATATTAAGTATTATAGCATTAGAAAGGTATAAAAATCCTGAAAACCACCCTAGTTGGAAAGGAGGATATGCTTCTAACAATATACCGATGTATGATACCTATGCTCCTCAGATAGAATGGTGTGAGGAAGTAAGGAGGAATAAAGAAGACCTAAATATATTAGAAGTGAGATGTACTTATTGTGGTAAATGGTATATATCCACACCTCAAAATATATGTGATAGAGTAAGATGTATTAATGGTTATAATAAAGGACAATGGGAAGGGAGACTTTATTGTTCTAATCAATGTAAACAAGAATGTCCAATACATGGGCAAGTAAAGTATACTAAAGGATTTAAAATTAATACATCCAGGGAAGTTCAACCAGAATTAAGGCAATTAGTATTAGAGAGAGATGGATATAAATGTGTTAAATGTGGTTCTACTAAATCATTACATTGCCATCATATAACTGGAGTAGAAATAAATCCTATTGAAAGTGCTGATATTGACAATTGCATTACTTTTTGCAAGGAATGCCATAATAAAATACATAAACAAAAAGAATGTAATATGAGAAGGAAGAAATGCTAAAAAGGAAAAATAAATAATGTTGATAGAAGAAATAGATAAATACTTAGTACAGGTTGACAGAATAGATACTGTAAACTCAATAGGTATAATGGATATAGAAGAGATTGTAGAGTTTATTACCGATTCTACAGATGAATATAAGAATAAAATATTAGGGATGCTTGATATAAATAAAAGAAAGGAAGTAGAAAAGTTAATAGAAGGAGGAGTACTATAATGGCAAATGATAGAGTGTTAGACCAACTTGATACGTTATTGGGTGGTAGAAATGATAATGGGATGTTCGGAAATAAACCCGTGTTCGAACAAGAAATGTTTGATAAGATGTATGATTTTATCGTTTCTCTTGAACCTGACCAGCTTACAGAAGAACAGGCCAATGATGTAATGGGTATAATTGAAGAAATTGAAATTGAGTATGAAGGGGTTGATGAAGACGAAGATGATTTAGATGAAGCTCCTAAAAGAGTAAAAAGAAATCGTTCAGCTGCTAGAAAAAGGGCAAAAGCCTATAGACGCAATAAAAGTACAAGAAAAAGGGCAGCTAAGAAGTATAGAAAGAGCTCAAGAGGAAAACAGATGGCTAAGAAATCAAAGAGAATGTCTAAAAGAGGTAAAACAGCCACGGGTAAGCGGATTCGTCAATATAGATAATGAAGGATCTTAAAGATGTCAGGAAACATGGGCAGTTCATACCCCATGATCCTAAAAAATATGTGGGTAGATATCCAATAATAGCAAGATCTTCCTGGGAACGAGTATTCTTCCAATGGTGCGATGCCAATTCTTCTATAGTTGAATGGTCCTCTGAGTCTGTTATTATACCTTACTTTGACCCGATTAAACAAAAAAGAAGAAGGTATTTTCCCGATGTCTATATGCTTGTGAAAGGTAAGGATAATAAGTTACAACAGTTCATAATCGAAATTAAACCATTCAAGGAGTGTAGACCGCCTACTAATAGAGGAAGAAAGACTAAAAAGACACTACTCTATGAGAATAGTACATGGGCTACAAATAATGCTAAATGGATAGCAGCAACAAAATGGTGTAAAAAGATGGGAATGGTGTTTAAGATTGTAACTGAAAAGGAATTATTCGGTAAAAGGAGTTAAATATGAATAGATCAATGGAAAAAGCGATGGAAAAGGTCACAGGTATAAAATACAAAAAAATTATATCTTCCAATGATTTATTTTCCGATGATCAGTTGGATGAAATTTTAAAAGATCTTGAAAATGATGAGGAAAGGGTAGATAATGATCAATGAATTTTGAAAAATGGTTAGAAGGCCTTAGTGATAAAGAACTTGAAGAGGCCATGAATGTTAAATATGATTACATTGACAATACTAAAGGTCTTATAGGTAGATGGAGTTTCATATCAAAGAGTGGTAGACGATACGATGTAACAGGTTCTAAATTATCGAAAGATATTTTCCATGCAATGTTTGAATATGTTGATAAAGAAGGCAATACGATGTCATCCCTTACAAACTTTAAGGATAATCCAACTGCCATAATGAATTCAGTGTACAATATTGTAGAAACTGAACTTATTAAAAAATATCATCCTAAAGAATTGAGATTTGAAGCTGAAGGTGATAAGAGACAAAAAATGTATGATGTAGTAATAAGGAGATATATACTTCCAAAAATGAAAAAATACGGATATGACCTATATACAGAAAAGAAGGAAGAATTACCAATGAAAATATATAGATTTATAAAGGAGTTAAAAGTATGAAATTCAATGAATGGTTAATCAAAGAGATGCAGGGAAAGGGAACTGGTCCAGAAGGTTCAGGCGGAGCAGATACATGTATATGCCCTGAATGTGGCAACGAAGCATCACATGAAAGAGGAACACCTTGCAATCAATCTAAATGTTCAAAATGTGGTGCATCAATGACTGGTAAAGGAGCACCTGGAGAGAAGAAATAAGTGAGATTGAAGGCTGTTATAGATAATTTTCACAACCATTTAGTAGAGATAGCCAATAATTGGAAACCTAATGACCCTGCTGTACGAAAGGTTGGTAGGGGTAAATGGGTTTTTACCGTAGATGTTGATGATTATATATTTAAAGTATCACCTCTATGGATGAAAGATGGTAGAAAGGGGTTTACTATAGAATGGGGACCTGTTGATGAGAATGGTAACATAATAACAACAGAAATAATAGGTAGCAAGAAGAACAAAAGAGACGTATTTAGACTTGTGTTGACTTGTTTATCTAAGTTTATAAATTCTGAAAGACCGGAAGTGTTCTCCATGTATGTAAATAATAGGATTGTTCACATATACGATGCTATGTGGGCGGGACACTATAAGGAAAAACCGTTTAACCAATATTACAAAGATTCTGAAGAGCATAAAACATTGAATGGTGAAAAAGTTTATGTTCATTATTTCAATAAGAAGAAGGTAGATGGTGAGGATGTTTCAGAAGATATGAGGATATTACTAAAAAGAGAAATGTTGCTGTTATGAATTATTTGAAGGAGGACAGCACCGACGGGTGTTGGTTGGATGCCTATTACATTTAACCTTACTCCTTATTAATAAAGAAACTTTAATAGGAGGTTAAATATTATGAAAGAAGTTTGTAAGATATGTAATAAATTATTAACATCAAAATCTTGGTGTGGATTTACTAACCATTTGAGGTTACATGGTTTATCTTCTCAAGAATATTATGATAAATATATAGGTGAAAATAAATCAGGTAAGTGTTTAAAGTGTGGTGAACCGACAAAATTTATAAACATTTCTAAAGGATATAAAAAATATTGTTCAGTAATATGTAAAAACAATCTTGATGATAATATATTTTCAGTTAAGTGTGCTATTTGTAATGAAAATTATTATCAAATTCAAAATCTTACAAGTCATCTTAATAAAAATGATATAAATATTATTGAATATTATAAAAAATATATAGGTGAAGAAGGAAAATGTTGTGTATGTAATAAAACAACAAATTTTATAAGTTTAGCGAGAGGTTATAATAAACATTGTTCTACTAAATGTGGTCTCTTGGGTGAAAAAAATTATAAATTATATAGAAAAAGGTCCAAACGAATAATAAATGTAGTTAATGGTACACTATTAGACTTAAACTCACAAGATAGAGTGATAGTGAAATGTTCGGAATGTAATATAGAATTTGAGACTACATTCTATATGATAAAAAATAGGGATATTGATTATTGTAAGTCATGTATTGGTAAATTGAATTATAACCATAAGTTATGGAATAAAATAAGAAATTCAGAATATTATCATAAAAATGTATCCGACGGTATGAAAAATTATTATAAAGTTAAAGATATAGAAGAATATGAATTAAAAAGGAAAAGATCTAAACGAGTATTAAAAAGGCTAGATGGAAAAGACTTAAAAGAGTTTTTACCTGCTAATATACGTTTGGGAGTATTTGTTAAATGTAAAAATTGTGGAAAAATATATAAGTCCAATGCTTTTGCTGTATTAAGTAGAAATGAAGATATATGTGTTAGTTGTTCTATATATAAAGGATGGCAAAAAATTAGGAAAAAGGATTTTGAGAGTAAATGGAAATTATATAGTAAAATTGTTAGATTGATGACGGAAAGAAATTATAAAAAATATAAATTTATACTCAATCCTCTAAATTTAAAAAGAAGTATGCAAGATTATAATCTAGATCATAAATTTAGTATATTCGATGGTTACAAATATAATATATTACCTTATGTAATATCACATCCATTTAATTTACAAATAATAACGAAGAATGAAAATGCTAAGAAATATTTTCATTCTTCCTTAACAGTGGATGAACTATTTGAAGGGGTAGAAAATGGTATTTAAAGGGTATAAATATGGCACTTAGGATTCAATATAGGAAGAAAATACACGGAGTTATAATGAAAAGCGGATATATTTATTCATTTAAATATATTCCCTGGCAGCATGACCCGAATCCAATCATAATATTTATGAATTCATTTAGCGGAACTCATCCTAATACAGGAAGACAGTGGAGATTCATACAGGCATTGAATTTTACATACGTCCCCAGAAGCTCAAGAAAACATTTTGCCAATGAGTGGAAAACAGTATTTGAAAGAACTAATGGTAATGTGAGATTTACTTGGAATATTGTAAAACGTCGGTATCCCTATCTACAACACAGTATTAGAAGATATTTCTATTCTCCCGGATACTACATATCACAATTACAAGAGATACCGTTTGATAATATGGAAGCTGCGATAGTATCAACGTGGTCGAAGGATTTTAGCAAAAAAGTAAAATTGTCTATGTTGCAGAAATTCAGATCAGCAATGAGTGGCAGAAAAGAAATAAAAAAGAAAGCAAGAGACAATTTAAATAAATATAGAGTATAAATAATAAATAGAAGAAGAAAGGAGTATAAAATATGCCAACATATACAAACTCGTCATTAGCCACAATACAGTTAAAGGATGTAACTTTCGGTTCACAAGAAGTCAAACCGTTATACAATTATCTTGACCTCACAGACGAAACAACGGGATACATCAGCCTTACGAGCGATGCACCCTATGTAAACCCTGCTAACTGGACTCATACTGTAACTTCAGCAGATGCGACCATTACTTTAGTAAGCTGGGATGAAACTGAAGGTATAGAGATATACAACACAAGTGGTAATCTCATAACTGTATTCCTTACTGAGGCTGCAAATACACCTGGTATAGTAGTTCCGGCTAATTCAGTACGTTATATATTTGGATTTAGAGGTGGAGTAAAGACCTTAGCTCTAACTTATAGTGGTGCAGTTGCTTCAGGTGAGTGTTACATCACAGAATTGAAGAATAAGTACGATGTTGAATTGAGAATGGTAGCATAAAGTGGATAATACTTCACAATCTTTATATCAAGATGAATCGAGGGCTGTAATCATTACTATATTAGATCAGAATCATACAGCTTTTGTTCCTACTAGTGCATCTACATATAAGGTTACAGATGATGGTGGTGTTGAAGTAATATCAGAAATAAATGCTACCAATTCCAGTAACACATTAACGGCTGTTATAGGAACTGCTGTAACTGCTACGGTTGGTAACTATTACATAATATGGTCCATTGTAGACAGTAATGGATATATTTACAAACATAAGACCTTTATTCAAGTGATAGATTTAGAGGCGGTTTAAGGTGATTGAGTTAAGAATAGAAATAACTTCAGCTACAGTGGAAATTGAGTCTTATATTAGTAGTGAGGAGTTGAGGATAGAGATAAGTTCGACAAAAAGTATAGAATTATATACAGGAGATTAGAGATATGAAAAGTTATGGTATAGAGATGGAAGGTGAAATAATTATTCAGAAGGTTACTACATTACCAGTGTGGGGTGCAACTGATGAAGCTAGAATTGTATATGCCGAGGATGTTAACAAATATTATATTGGTAATGATAGTGAATGGTTAGAAATATTGACACCGACTTTAAGTGTTGCTAAAGGAGGTACAGGTGCAGCGACCCTTGCCGATGGAGGATTAGTAATAGGAAACGATACGGGTGCTGTAGAAGTAGTTATTGCTGGTGCTGCTACGGAAGTATTGGTTGGTGGAGGTGCATCGACTAAGCCTGCTTGGGGAACAAATATACCTACTGCTGTAACTATTGGAAATAAGTATGTATATAGAGCAGATGGTACTGATGTTCCAGTTGCGGATGGTGGAACAGGGTCAAGTAATGCTGCTGATGGATTTACTGCCTTGAAACAAGATGCCACATCGTCTGCTACAGGTGTTATAGAATTAGCTACAAATGCTGAAGTGGCTGCTTTTGCAGATGAAAGTCGAGCTGTAACTCCTGAAGGATTAGGTTATGCAATGGCAGGAGTTTTAGCTTACGGCGTTCAATGGGATGAAGACGAATCCAGTCCCACACTAACAAGAACAGGAGCTTTAGCAGGTATAGCGGCTGCATCAAGTCCTGGAAATACATGTTTACCTATTCAATCAGCTATGAGACGTTGTATATTAAATGATGATGGAACTGTAAATTATTATCTTAGTGCAACAGATTCTACTAAAAAAGAGGATGGCACAACTGCTTCTGTTTTAGACGGAACTGATGGCCAAGTAATGGTTGAGATTCCACGTTTCGCCTATAAATATAGTTATGTGGCTGCAACTAATGTTCATAGTTGGAGTATATCAAGCGTTCTGTTGCCTGGTTATGAGTGGCATCCGGCGTTTTACAAGGACGGTGCATGGGTAGATCATAGGTACATCGGAGCTTATGAAGGAATTGGATACGACAATGGCACGACTGCTTATGTTGACTGTGGTACTGGAGCGGCTGATAATTGGGCAGGGGGTGCGATTGATTTGGCTAACGACAAGCTTGGTTCAGTCAGTGGTTTTGCCCCTATGATGGACGAAACGAGAGCTGAGTTTAGGGCAATTGCTTTGAATGTAGGGGCGGGTTGGAGACAGCAAGACTTTTATTTAACGAGTGCTGTCCAGCTTCTTTATCTGGTTGAGTATGCTTCATTTTATAGTCAGTCAGTTATTGGCATGGGTAGAAATGAATTGACTGCTGGTACATGGGTTAAGGACTCGTATATTGGTGTATCAGGGAAATCCAATGCTGATGGTAATGCAACTGCCAATACTGGTGGGGACACTAACGATGCATATATGTCGTATCGTGGTATCGAAAACTTCTACGGTAATATTTACCAGTGGATTGATGGGTTCAATATCAACGATGGTATTCCTTATGTCAGCAATACCGAAACAGACTTTGCAGACGGCACGGATTCCAATTACACAAGATTAACCGATACCGGTGGGAGTGGAATCACATTGCCTCAAGGATCAAATGATTATCAAAAGACATTGGAGCAAACGAAAGGAGGGTTTTTACCATCAGCAGTAGGTGGTGGTGCAACAAGCTCTACCTATATTACCGAT
>Ga0307928_10000004_pt1 | contig 129122 bp, 160 predicted proteins | sample AceLakmetagen232_FD_201815 | JGI IMG/M metagenome (GOLD analysis project Ga0307928, IMG submission 201815) | Saline water microbial communities from Ace Lake, Antarctica - #232 | ecosystem: Environmental > Aquatic > Non-marine Saline and Alkaline > Saline | place: Antarctica: Ace Lake...
CTTAGTCAAGTACCAAACCACATCTCTACCCTCGTTTCCAAGGGAGATTCAGCTTGCCCTGTTTCCTTTTCGCTCGCTGCTAATAAGGAAATCATTATTATTTTCTTTTCCTGCCGGTACTAAGATGTTTCAATTCCCGGCGTAGCTTTGCCGTTAGGCATTATTGTGTTTCACATTCGGAGATTCTGGGGTCAAAGGTTGCATGCACCTCGCCCAGACATATCGCAGCTTGCCACGTCCTTCATCAAAATTTAAGCCAAGCTATCCTTCTAATAGTTTCGTAGGTAATCTATCTTTCTTCACTTTAATATTTAATCAAATCATTTACCCCTAGTTCTACAGGCGTAGCCGTTCTACAGCCCAAAAGGCGTTCTACAGCTTGCCGTTCTACTAGGAGTGTCTATTAGTGAATTTCTTATACTGTTCTCATCGAATATAAACCCCGTCGCCAGGGCATTCTCAAACTCCCCAAGCCAAATTTTGAACTCGGTTCATCGTCAGTTTTTTTAGAAGCTAACTCTGCTTCTTCGTCCCAAAAGAGGGTTGAATATGATTTCATTCTACAGGAAAACCGAAGTTTTCCGTTCTACAGTCGCAACGTTCTAATTTCTACAGCGAAGCGTTCTACTGTGTATGGACCCGCCGCGAATCGAACGCGGGTATCCTCGGTGCAAGCGAGGTATTCTACCACTAGACTACGGGCCCTGTGTGTGACACGGGAACGTTGTCTTCGTGAACCTTCTCTGAAGGTACTCTAGACTACGGGCCCATTATTTACCGGCGCAAAGTCTTTGCACCGACTAATAATATAATGAAGCTAGATGACCAATTCTAATACTTGCTTAATATAATTTAACTTTTATATTTGTAGCAGTTTAGTTCGCAGTGTAAAAAAATACGTAGCGTACAAGAGTACGTGAGTATTTCTTTTACCAAGAAACAAACGCTAGAAATTAAAAATAGGAGGTGATCCATCTGCAGGTTCCCCTACAGATACCTTGTGACGACTTAACCTACCTTATCATGAAAAGATTCTTCTCAAAAAGAGCTTCATCCCTACATAACTCGGTTGGTTTGACGGGCGGTGTGTGCAAGAGACAGGGACTTATTCACCGGACAGTGCTAATATCCGATTACTACGAATTCCAACGTTATGAGGGTGGGTTGCAACCCTCAATCTGGACTGAGATATGCGTTAGGGGATTAGCTTCTCCTCTCGGAGTCGCATCCATTTGAACATACCATTGCCGCGCGCGTGTAGCCCAGGGGATTAGGGACAAGCCACCTAACGTAGCCCGCACTTTCATCCTTGTTACCAAGGCAATCTCGTTAATGTACCCATTTCTGTAGTAATTAACGACACGGGTCTCGCCTGTTACCTGATTTAACAGGTCACTTCACAGCACAGGCTGACGTCGGCTTTGTATCTCCGCTCAGCGTGTCAGGTAAGCCCTTTAGACTGACCTTCATCCTGCTGTCGCTCCTGGTGAGGTTCACGGTGTAAAATCTGATTGAACCGCACGCGTCACTCGTTGTATGTCTCCCCGCCAATTCCTTTAAGTTTCGATCTTGCGACTATACTTCCCAGGTAGCTCACTCTTCGCCTTCGCTTCAGCACCGAATCCTCCCGAAGAGGGCCCGATGTTTAGTGAGCAGTGTTTACTGCCAGGACTACACGGGTATCTAATCCGTTTTGCGCCCCTGGCCTTCATCCCTCACTGTCAGATTCGTCCTCGTAAGGTGCCTTCGCTCATTGTTAGTCCACCGAAGATTAACGTATTTTACCACTACCTCCGGCGTACTCCTTACGTCTACCGATCTCTAGCCGCTCAGTATCTCCTGCAAGCCCCACGCTTGAGACGTAGGATTTCACAAGAGACTTAAACGGCAAGCTACGGATGTTTTAGACCCAATAAAAAGGGATGCAACTTGAACTGCTGGTATTACCGCGGCGGCTGGCACCAGTCTTTCCCAGTCCTTATTCTCCTACATTTTTACAGTAAGAAAAAGTTTCTCTAAACGAGAAACACTTTGGTTTGCTTTATCACACTTTCGTGCATTGTAAAAGTTCCGCGACTGCTGCACTCCGTAGAGCTAGGAATAGTATCTCAGATTCCTTCTCCGGGCAACTCCGCTAAGAGCCCGTAATGATCATCGCCTTGGTAGGCAGTTACCCCACCAACAAGCTAATCATCCGCAGACTCATCCTTGAGCACGAGTTTCAGGGATCTGCCTTTCCAGGCCGAATCCCCTATCGAGTGTTAGACACAGTTTCCCGTGCTTATCCTCGACTCAAGGGTAGATTATCTACGTGTTACTGAGCAGTTTGCTTTCCCCTAATAAATCAGAGAAAAAACTTGCATGTCTAAACCCAAACCAAATAGCTGCATCCTCCAGCAGGATAAACTGGAATTAAACAAAATTGTTCATTTATGATTTCGAAAAATCAAATCCTAAGCTCTGGTATTTCCGAAGGAAGTAAATTACTTTTTCTACTTCCAGGGAATTTCTTTTTCGCCTCAACAGAGGTACACCAAATGGGTGCGTAAAAAAAAAGAGCCTTTTGCTGTTTAAAGATTAAAGGTAACCTCTAAACATTTGCTATTAAAAACATTTTAAATCAATGTACTAATATCTACCAAAATTGATAGAAAGATCGCTCCATTGCTTTAAGACATAACTAGAATTGATCATCATCACACTCGACTGAATCGTCGGGCGCTCATTCTAGCCTCAAAATTATTAATTGAAGCTTTGGATATTATCTCCAAAGTTTTCATTATATTATATCTGACAAAAATTGGTTTATAAAGTTTTCCTTCACGACGTCGGAATAACTTTATAGTGAAGCTTCTTTGAAGCTACTCTATAAATGTATCGCCAAATCCAAAACTCATTCACCGACGCCGAGCAAGAAAATATCGCCCAATCTTCCATCCCTCAAAAACAATTATCCCAGAAAGACTAACAAGAACTGAAATCCCCAACTGGAATCCCGTCAAACTAACAAACCCAAACACACTTCCAAGAACCGTATAAATCGCCAACAAGTGCAAACCGCCAGAAATCAAAACAGAATATATCAACCACTTATTATTAAAAATTCCGGTCGTAAAAATACTCCTAGCAGATTTACAAGAGAACACAAAAAACAACTCAAAGAAAATCGCAGTAGTAATAGCCATAGTCCTTGCAACTTCCAAACCAAATTCAATATTAGCCCATTCAAATATAAAAGCAACAGACGCCACCATCAAAACACCAGCGACAACAATCCACTGCCATACACCACTCAACAATCCGTCGCTACGAGGCTTCCTCTTCATAACATTTTCCTCGGCAGGCTCGACAGCCAACGCCAAAGCAGGCAAAGAATCCGTCACAAGGTTCATCCATAAAATAGCCAACGGCAAAAATACCAAAGGCCATCCCAACATCAATCCCAATATAACAACAAAAACCTCCCCAGCATTAGCCGCCAACAAAAACTTAATCGACTTCTTCATATTATCAAAAACACGCCGACCCTGTCGAGTAGCCTTAATAATCGAAGCAAAATTATCGTCGAGCAAAACCATATCAGAACTATCCCTTGCAACATCACTCCCCCGAATCCCCATAGCAATCCCAATATCGGCCCTCTTCAAAGCCAAGATATCATTCACTCCATCCCCAGTCACAGCGACGGTCTCATTCTGTTTTTTCAAAATCTCAACAACCCTCAATTTCTGCTGAGGAGTAATCCTCGCGAAAATAGTCTTATCCCGAACAACCGCATCCCATTTGTCATCAGGCAACTTATCCAACTCCCTACCCTCGACAACTTCACCTTCAAGCCCAAGCTTCTTCGCAACAGCCTTAGTCGTCAAAGCAGAATCCCCAGTAATAATCTTAATCTTAATACCAGCCTCGACAGCCTCACGAATAGCCTCAGCAACCTCAGCCCTAGGCGGATCAATCATCCCATCAAACCCAGCAAATATCAAATGATTCTCAGCATCTTTCTGACTAACATTAGTAATCTGCCTAAACCCAAATCCCAAAACACGAAGCCCAGAATTCTCCATCTCCTTCGACACCTTCTCCAATTCCTTCCGCCTCTTCGAATCAATCAACCGAACCTTATTCCCAACAAGCTCACGAGTACACCGCTCCAAAATAAACAAAGGCGCCCCTTTCACATAGCTAGTTTTAATTTTCCCATTACTTCTAACAATAGACATCATCTTTCTCACAGAGTCAAACGGATATTCTTTTACCCGAGGATTCTTTTCAGTCAACAATTTTTTATCAAGACCATATTTTTTAGCAACCTTAATAAGAGCAATCTCCGTCGGGTCGCCCAATATATTATCCTTCTCATCTCTAGCATTATTACAAAGGATACCAACTTTCAAAACTTGTTTCAATGCGAAATCTGCATTCTTGACCTTATCCAAAGAATACAACTTACTAGAATAAATTTCATCTACGCTGAGATCCTCCTCAGTCAAAGTTCCAGTTTTATCCGTACAAATCACCGTCGCCCGCCCCAATGTCTCAGCCGCAGGCAATTTCCGAATCAAAGTATTAACCTTATACATCTGCTTTATAGCCACAGCCAAAGTAATCGCAATAATCGCAGGAAGCCCCTCGGGGATAGCACCAATTGCAAGACTCACCGAAACCATAAACATCTCAAGCATATCAATCTTGTCACCAAAAACACCAATAACAAATACAATTGCAACAAGAATCAAAATCGCAATAGAAATCTTTTTAGAAAAACTATCAATCTTTTTCTCCAAAGGCATTTTTTCATCAACAGTCGTCTGAACCAACTCAGCCAATTTTCCAAACTCCGTCTCATGCCCAGTCGCAACAATCACAGCTGTAGATTTACCTCGAACAATCGTCGTCCCAGCATAAAGCATATTCCGCCTCTCAGCCAAAACAACATCCTTCCCCAAAACAGCCTCATTCTTCTCAACCGGAAAACTCTCCCCACTCAAAACAGCCTCGTTAGTTTGCAAATTCTCTTGCTCCAAAATCCTACAATCAGCCAGAATCCTATCACCAGAATCCAATACAACAATATCCCCAGGCACCAAAAACTTACTATCAATCTCTTTCTGAACACCATCCCTCAAAACCAAAACCTTATATCTCAAACTCTTCTTCAACTTCTCAATAATTTCCTCGGCCTTATATTCCTGAAAAAATCCAATTCCCCCATTCAAAATAACTATCACACCAATAACAACAGCATCGATAAAATGTCCAATAACACCAGATATAATCGCAGCCGCAATCAAAATATAAATCAACAGCGAATTAAACTGACCCAAAAAAAGCATCAACTTACTCTTTGTCTTATATTTCCTCAAAACATTCTTACCATACTTAGCAAAACGCTTCTGCACTTCACCTTCACTAAGCCCCTTCTCAGAACTCCCAAGTTTCTTCAACACACCTTCAGGGGGCTGCACATGCCAATCCATAAAATATCGAGGAAAAACTATATTATAAACTTATTTAGACAAACTTATTCAAAGATTTAGTTAACATCGTTTATAATATATAAAACAGCAATATTTATAAAGAATAAGTTTTTTATACTACCAAGAAAAAAGATGGAATCAAAAAAAAAGATGACAATTCTTATCGTCATAGCTTTAATTATAGTTATAACCGCAATATCATTAAGAGTCCTTGATTCTAACGAAGTCCCAACTTCTATAGAAGGAGACCAAACTAACGACGGATCTGGAGAAGTCGGAGTAACAATAATTCAATCGGGCGTAGAAGATAAATTAGCAAACAATCCTGAAGGTAGCTCAGCATGAAATTTTCAAAAGAAGACGCAATCTCTTATGTAGCAGTTCTTGTAATAGTAGTTTCGCTAGCTTCTATCGGAATACAATTCACAGGATATGCTACAACAGATGACTCAGCAACAGTAAATGTAACAATTACAACCTCCGCCGCAATCAATTTTACAGTAGATCTTGTAGATTTTGGTACAGGTTCAGTGAATAATGGGTCCGCTGGTGCTACACTAGCAACCGGCGCTAATTTGTCTGAGGCTGATGGCACCTGGACAGGAACCAAAAGTGCACTAACTCTCGAGAATATTGGGAATGTAAATGTTACTCTTAATTTAAGTGCTAACGCGGCAGCACAGGCTTATTTAGGTGGAACAGACCCGCTATTTCAATATAAAGTAACTGATAATGAAACTGACGCATGTGGTGGTGTAGCAGGAACTTACGCCAATTTTACCACGGGTGATGGAGTATTAGTATGTAGTCCTCTAGACTTTGACAACGATAGAGACAAGATAAATATAGATATTAAGTTATATATCCCTTCAGATTCAAACGTAGGAACTCAAACCGCAACGATAACTGCCACAGGGACATACGACGCCTAATTTAATATAATTTTATAAACCTCCAAAGAGAATATATCATATGAGGAAAAAATATATTTTAGTTTTTTTGATAATTTTTCTCCCCTTAGTAAACGCAGGTTCAGTTGGTATAAGCCCCGCATTTTTCAACGAACATTTTGAACCGGGCCTGGAAAAAACATTCACATTTAATACCTTTAATTCAAACTCAGAAGAAGGAATCGGAATTGTCCTAGAAGGCGACTTAACTCAATATGCAAACCTAAGCACCAATTATATTCAAGGAAGCGGACAGTTTGAAGTATTAATCAATCTACCTGAAAAACTAGAAAAGCCAGGAACTCACAGGCTTTTAGTTAAAGTGTTCGAATCAAAAAATATTTCTGAAGAAGAAATATCAAGAGTAGGTGGCGTCGCAGCAATAAATGCTCCAATAAAAATACTTGTTCCATACCCCGGAAAATATACAGAATCAACATTCAGAATCAACAATGTAAACGAAGGAGAGGACACATCTTACGAATTAGAAATCCAAAATCTTGGAACACAAGATGTAACAATTAAAACTTCAATCGATATATTCAAAAACAATATATCTGGCGAAAAAATTCTAACAGAAAAATTAGATGAAATAACATTAAAATCAAAAAACATCTTAAATATTGTAGATGATTTAAATACAAGTCAATTAGAACCAGGAGATTATTATGCAACTGCTACAATTGATTACGGGAAAAAAGACATTCTTAACGACACATTTAGGATAGGCGAATTCTTAATAGAGATAGTTGATTACGATTATCAATTCGAAAGGGGTCGGATAAATCGATTTGACATAGAAATAGAAAATAAGTGGAATGCTAAAATGAGTAATATATTCGCAACAGTAACAATAACAGACAGCGGAAAAATAGTCTCCGATTTTAAAACAGTTTCAGTATTCACAGAGTCTTGGGAAAAAAAGAACATAACCGGGTTCTTCGATGCAACGGATCTAGAATCAAAAAGATATTTGGCAAATATAAATTTATTCTATGAAAATTTGTCATCAAACAAGCTAGTCGCAATTTACATACAAGATCCTCCAAAAAAAGGAACCTACATGATATACATCATAATAGGAGCAGGAGTAGTAGGATTAATAATAATAGGATTCATACTTTTAATATTAAAAATAAGAAGGCTAAGAAAGCTCATCAAGAAAAATGGAAAATAAAATAATTCTTATATCAGTAATAGCAGCTCTAATAGTCTCATTCTTTATGTTTTCAAATTCAAACCTAGATAAGCAAGTGATTCCAGCAAGCTTTTCACTTTCCGACAAAACAGGATTTGATCTAAACCCAGGAGAGTTAACTTTCGGAGCAATAACAGAAAATCACTCAGGAACAAGGTCAATAACAGTAGAAAACAAATTCAACAAACCGATAATCGTAAACATAAAATCATCGGGAGAAATATCAAAAAATATAATTGTTTCGGAAAACAATTTTATTATAAATCCTCAAGAATTAAGGAATATAACATTCTCAATATATACAAAAGGATTAACAGAATTTAGAGAATACATTGGAAAAGTAGAAATTATATCTAAGAGAGCTTAACCCCTTCTCAGAACTCCCAAGCTTCTTCAGCACACCTTCAGGGGACTGCACATGCCAATCCATAAAAAAACACAGTTAATCAGAATTATAAATATATCTAAACACCCTGCTCAGCACCTTCACCAACACTAACACTCTCAGATTCCTTATCTTCTTTCAATGTAGCCTTAACATTCTCATCCTCACCCTTAGCCAAACTCTCCATAGTGTCATCCGCTACCGGCAACCGGCCACCGGCAACCTGCGTCCGCGAATCTTCAGATTCGCTCAATGCTCTCATCTTCTCTTCGATAGCAGACTCAGCTTTCTTCAATTCAGTCTCCTTCTTCTCTCTAGCCAATCTCTTCTTCCGAGGCTCTTCAAGAATAAGCGCCTCACCAACAAAGTCCTCCAAACTAGGCAACTCCTTATCTATATTATGAGCCTTCATATATTCTCTAGCCATCAACCAGAAGAAAAGCCCCATAGATTTATTCGACTTATTATTTCCAATCATAACAACATCAACATCAACAGTATGATTATTAGTATCACAAATACCAGCAACAGGAATCCTAATATTCTTAGCATCAGCCAAAGCATTCTTATCCATCCAAGGATCACAAATCACAACCATCTTAGTCTCGATAAAATTTTCCAAAACAGTATTAGTCAAAACTCCTGAAGGATACTTCTTCGTAAAAGTCCGAACACCAGTCAACTCAGCAAACATCTTAGCCGCTCTCCAACCCGCCTCTCTCTTACAAACCAAAGTCCAGTCCGCAGGTTTAAACTGCTTAATAAAATCGATACCCTCAGCCAACTTCTTATCAACCAAAAGAGTATTCAAAATCGCAAGACCATCAAGCCTTCGCCTATAAACATACTTCCTCATCGTCGGTGTAATAACCTTAGTCCCCAAATACGAAGCCGTCTTAATATAATCTTCAAGAGGAGTCAAAATCGTCTGATCTTCTTTTTTTGTCTCGCCATCACTTACGCTTGGCGCAATTTTTTTTGTATCAGGTTTCGATTCCTCTTTTAAAGTATCATTGCCCTCATCAGAGGGTACTTGCAGCTGCGCTACAACTGGTTCAACATTAGTTTCTGTTTTATTTACCATTTGTATATAATTCCGCTCAGGGGTAATTGCTACTACTTGTTTCCAAGCCCCGCACCTGACGCGATAATAAACAACAGAAATTTGACTATATAAAGCTTACCCCAAAAATAACCTATATACTCCACCACCGAAAATATTTCACAGAATCAAACATTCCTCTCAATTTCCATAACCATCTTATCCAACAAATCGGGCGAAGCCCTAATCTACAGCGCAGCGTTCTACAGCCGAAGGCGTTCTACCCTCTACCCTCTACGAGCGCGAAAGCGCTCGTTCTATCTCCATAACCCGCTTCATCTTAATCAACCGCTCACGACCATAAATCCCAGCCTTCATAAACTGCCCACCAAACCCAACACAATAGTCCGCCAAAGTATCATCCATAGTCTCACCACTCCGATGCGAAAAAATCATAACAATATCATTCCTCTTACAAAACTCAACAACATTCTTCACCTCAATAATCGACCCAATCTGATTCGGCTTCACAATCATCGCATTAATCGCCCCAGAACGAACCGCCCGATGCACCCTCTTCAAATTCGTCGTCGTCAAATCATCCCCAACAATCAAAGTCTTCCGCGACCTCCGACCTCCGACCTCCGACCTCCGATTTTTCGATTTACCAACAACATTCATAAGCTCGGCAAATCCAGAAAAATCCTCCTCCTGCATCCCGTCCTCAACATAAAACAGATTATACTTCCGAATCAACCCCTCAATATAATCAGCCTGGTCAACCTTATCCTGAATCAATTCCTTATTCTTATACCTATAATATCCATTCTCATAAAAAGAAGAAGCCGCAACATCAAGCCCAATCCTTAACTTATACTTCCGAGCAACAGTTCTCAAAACATCAAGCACCTCCTCATTCGTCTTATCTGTCATCCAAGCATTTTCATCATTCTTCCCCCGAGCCTTCAACAATTTCCGAGCATAATCATAAGCTCGCAAATTCACAGTAACCGCCCGCGAAAAAGTTTTCTCCTTAGGTATCAACAAGAACTCCTGAAAGTCAGGACGTTTCCCATTTACCAATTTCGAATGCAAACCACCACCAATACAATTCCCAACCGGCATCGGCATCTTCGGCCGCAGTCCATCATTCACATCATCATTAATAAATTCCCAAAGCTCCTTCCCATTGTCCGCAGCAGCCGCTTTCAAAAACGCAGCCTCCATAGCATAATAGACATTCCCACCGAACCTCCCAAACCGAGCCTCAAACCGTCGCATAAACTCAACAAGCTGCTTAATATCGTCAACCTTCTTAATCAAAAAATTCTGATGCTTCAACCCTCGACAAAATCCCCTCAGCATCTTCATACTCCGCTCAACCCCCTTAGAATTATAACTCACAACCTCAGCCCTCCCCTTAGACTTCCCCGACGGTGCCGACGCCTTAAACCGCCCCTCATAAGTAAAAACTTCAATCTGAATACTCCGCTCACCGCGCGAATTCTTCACATAGCTAGGCACCACTTCTTTTACAAACATGATCTATAAAACAAAAGATAATTAATAAACCTTACTTAGCCGCTACAGCATACTCTTCCTTCAAAATATCCATCAATTCTTTCACGGGGATAATCTCATTGCATCTATAAGCATTGGACCCAGCAAAAGCAAACCCTCTATCAAGATTCCCCTTCCCTGCATTCTTAAGAGCATCAGCAATACAATACGCAGCCTCCTCCCTCTTGCAAGCAGTAAGACAATGATAAGGACACAAAACCTTCCCACCCTTACCAACATTTTTCAAATAAGCATTATTAATAGCACGACCCGGAAACCCAACAGGACTATCTATCAAAATAATATCATCCTCAGTCGCCCGAAGATACTCTTCCTTAAACTTAACATCAGCATCGCATTCATCAGTCACAACAAACCTCGTCCCCATCTGAACTCCCGCAGCACCCAACTGCATAATCCTGTAAATATCACCACCAGTATAAATTCCTCCCGCAGCAATGATCGGGATATTAAGCCCTTTCACTTTTTCAACAGCCTTCCGAACTTCTTTCTCAAGACAACCATCGATAAACCCTTCTTTCTCCAACCTCTTCATACCATATCCCAAATGACCCCCAGCCATCGGACCCTCAATAACAATTGCCGCAGGACGATAATCCCCCCACGCATCAAGAACATGTGGAATAAATTTAGCATAAGAAATAACAGGTACAGCCATCGTATCAGAACCCCTAAATTTCGAGGGAAGCTCCGCATCAAACCCAGCACCGGTAAATAGCAAAGGAACATTTTCCTCAACAACAGTTTCAACCAAAGTATCATAGTCACTCAATGCCTTCATAACATTCACACCAAAAACACCATCAGTCATCTTCCGGGCTTTCATAATCTCCATCCTCAAAGCAACCACATTCGCTTCAGCATAAGTCCCCTTAAAATTCTCATGATCCCCAAGTCCAACACTAGCAATAACTCCAATCCCACCATTATTTGAAACAGCCGAAGCCAAACCACTCAAAGAAATCTTAACGCCCATACCACCCTGTATAATACAACTATCAATTTCTAATCCACCAATATTCATCCCAGGCATTTTTACCATACAATATAATATCTAAAATTACTACTTAAAAACTTGTATAATAAAGCTTACTCTAATGCAGGCTCAACAACTTCAGCAGCCGCAACAGGCGCATCACTAGCTTCAGGTTCTTCTCCAGAATCAGCTAATCCCATTATCTCTCCACCTTCAGCAATATCCTTCTCTCCCTCTCTCTCCGCAGCCTCTTTAGTCGCATCACTAACCTTACTTTCTTCAACCTTAATCTTCTCAAGAGGCTCTTCCTTCCGCTCAGGCATTGGCTTATTAACAGAAATCGGCAAAACACCATCATTCAATTCCTTCTCAGCAATTCTCAAAGGATCATAATTAACGCCATCTAATTCCGCCTCACTCATCTTAGTCAACAAAGGCGCATCCATAGAAATCTGCAAACCACGAGCCCCAATAATTCGTGCCCTTTCATACTTAGAAAATTCTTTTTCAGCCATCTTATCCGAAGACATATTCCTTAACCTTAGGAAACATCTCTGCCCATTTAGATTCAGCAAGCTTTAAAATGTTTTCCATGTCCTCAGAATTAATTGTTCCAGCACCGCCACCTTTCTGCATTGCAGTAATTCGCGCCTCGCCCTTATTATCGCCCATAGCAATAGTCAATCGAGTCTCAGAGATAGCTTCCTCATCCTTACTAACATCAGCGACAATCTTACCACCGATCTTATGGAAAGTCATACTGAAAGACAAAACATCCTTATCCAAAGGAATCCCCTTCTTCTCATCATAACCATCAATCTTATCTTCCTTCTCATTATAGATAGGCATTCTAGCTCGACCAAGTGCAATAATCGCAGCAAGTCCAGCAGCATCAAACAAATTCCCATCATCATTAATCGCAATAATATCAACAAACACCTGCCAAATCTTCTCGCCTTCCTTAATACAAAGAGCCTTAAAATCAATAAATCCAGATTCCCGAATTCCTCTATCAATAACCCTGCTCAACTCAATCGCGTTAATCCCAGGTCTACCAATATCAAACTGTTGCGAAGCCATAGGATGCATTTCAGTATTAGTCATAAAAGTTCCTTCGCCAGGTGAATCAGGATACGGAGCAGCCAAGCCCAAATGAACACCACAAAGAACCTCAGTCTTTCCAATCTTAACTCTAACAGCCGAAGCCGAATTCTTACTTATCCCATCCTCAACAACTATCTCTCTATATTCCTCAGGAGTTCGACCATCAAGCCTCTTTCCCTCCTTATTCAAATAACTCACAATCTTATCTTTCTGCAAATTAGGCATAATATATTTACTCATCTTACGCAGCTGTCCTCCCAACAGTAATTCCATATATCATATTATCAGCCTCACGACGCGATACCAAAAATTTTCCCTTAAATTCTCTCATCAATAAAGAATCAGCAAACAAGGCAATACGTTTATTTTCAGGTTCAACATTTTCTAAGTTTAAAATATCTCCAGCTCTCATGTTATCCAATTCAGAATATAAGGTATCTATACCTTCTCCTCCAAAACAAGCATGATACACTTTACTCATTTGATTCTCCCGTCACATTCTTCAATGCGTCCATTTGTACTTTTAAAATATCATCACATGCTTTCTTTCCCATCTCAATAACCATCTTAAATTCAGGAACAGAAATCTTACCATCAAGCTGCAAAAGTGCAATCTCCTTAGTCCTAGAAGTCAAAACAATCGGAATATCCGTAGAACCTTCAGCGTCGTGGAACTCAGAATCCTCATACTTATCTAAATCAACAACCAAAGTCTTATCAATCTTACCAACACCAATAGCCGAAACCATTTGCTTCATAGGAAGTCCAGCATGAGCCAAAGCCATAGCAGCAGCATTAATACCAGCAACTCGAGTTCCAGCATCAGCCTGTGGAATCTGAATGAAAACATCAACAACAGTATTTGGGAATCCAGATAAATCAAGAACAGAATTCAAAGCCCATTCAGTAACCTTAGAAATTTCCTCACTTCGCCTATTTGGACCAGGTCTAATCCTATCCTCAACAGAGAACGGCATCATACCATAATTAACTCTTAAAATTCCACTCTGCGCATTTTGCAAATGTTGTGGGTGCAAGGTTCGTGGTCCTCTAACAACTGCAATCGCCTTTGTCTTCCCAGTCTGAAAACTAGCAGAACCATCAGCACTTGGAACAATTCCAACCTTCGCCGTCATAGGTCTAACCTCGTCCATCTTTCGACCGTCATTTCGCTTAGTGTAAATTCCTTTAACCATTTTTCACCTCCAGTGAATAAATGATTTCATGAAACATTTTTAATGTTACTTTTCCTGCCATATTATTCTTTATCAGTATCCTCCTTTACAATCTCAACATCAACCTTCAATCCCAATTCCTTAATAAACTTTTCAACCTTTTCAGTCAAACCAACAATAGTAGCGTTGTCCGCAATGAACTCAACAATCTTTCGAGTAGCAACTTCAGAGTCCGTATCTTTTCCGTGAATCCAAACCTTACCATTCTGCCCAACTGTAACATCACATCCAGTCGCACCTTTAATCAACTTAACCATACTGCCCTCTCGACCAATAACTCGAGGCACCTTATTCGGACCAATAGCAATAATCATTCCACCATCAATCTTTCCAAATCCCCTCATCTTCATAGAAGCATCAACTCCTCGAGACTTAACATCCCAAACCTTAACAATAACAGATTCACCAAAGTCCAAGAACTCAGCCATCTCATTTTTATTAACATATCTAGGAACTTCAGCAACAGGCAAGAACGCATTCTGCGCCCCACCAAAATCAATCAACCATCCATTAAATGTAATATCAACAATAGTCCCAATAATAGTATTCCCTCTCCTCGGGTAATAAGCTCCACTCACAGGCACAACTCTAACATGCTTTTCAAAAATATTCGCAATCCCATACCGACTAGCAACAATATCATCGCCGTCTCTATAAGCACCATCGCCAGGTAAAAATTCCTTCCCAGAAACTATCGTCTCTCCTGGCACAACAATTTGTCTTTTTTCTTTAACCATATTTGTTTGAGATAATCTATAATTTTTCGCGTATCAATTTTTCTTTATCTTAATTATTTTAGAAAAAAACGGTTTATAAACTTTACTATGAAAATTATTAGCAAAAATAATAGTTAGAACTTCTACGAGTAGTATTTTTACTACCTCAATTTAAAAAGTACAAAAACCTGTAAAATTATGGTCGAAGAAAAAGTTGCACATATAGACATTGGGAATCAAATTGACAATTCATGGAACAAAGATTCAGCATTGGCAATAAAAATTGGCAAGGTAGGGTTCTCTATTAAGATAAGAGAGCAACATAAACAAAAGATTAAACAAAAATTCATAAAAGTCTCTGAGGACCATAAAATCAAGCGAAAAAATAGAAGGGTGGCCGTTATTATTCATAGTTTTATGATATTTAAATTGCTAGAGAATTACGAAGATATTTGCGACACGGTAATTATATGCGGAGACATGGGTCCATTCACATATCTAAATAAATATTATTCTAAAATCTACAAGTATTATTCTAAAAGACCGAACGTAAAACTAAAACCAAGAAAGCCAAATGGTAAATCTAAAGCCCACAGGTTGGCCAATAAAGTCTATAGAGGAAATAAAAGCGAAGATATCTTAATAAAAACGACACATATGGAAAACATAATAAAAATGATAGAAACTATATTGGAGTAAAGTGGGTCCGTAAAGACCCCAAGCCCAGTTAAGGCTCGTTCGTCCGAAACTATTAAAGCCACCGTATGGGTTCTTTACTCTACAAGTAAAGAACAAACACGCACATATAAACGTTTCGCTTTTTACATAAATTGCGAACCAATCCTAAACCTTCATCTCTTCACTCATAACACTACCCTGCGTAGCAGAATTAATCTTATCGTAGAAATCCATAATCAACCCAGCCGGAACTTCAACAACAACCTCCAAATCGCCATTATTCTTCCAATCTTCCTTAACCATAAATTCCTTAACAATCCCATAAGCCTTCCCAGTATGAATCGCTGGAACAATTAACTTCACCTTCTTCATCTCAATCTTAACTGGCAACACCTTCCCCAACTGATCAATAATCTCCGTAACCTGCGAATCAATCGGCTTATTCTTAACATTAACATGCGCCTCAACCAAAGCCTTCATTATTCTATCCGGAGTATACGGCCGCCCCTCAGGACTAACAGCATTCCTCGCCAAAAAATCAACAACCTGCTTATACATCTTATCATGTCCAGCCTTCATAGATTCAGTAGTCCGAACAATCTCCCCACCCTTAATAATCTTCTCAGCAACAGCACTAACATCACTCGTCCCAAACTCCTTCTCTAAATCCCCCTCAGAAGCATGCTCCCCAGCCTTCAAATTATAAAAAACAGCATCAGTCAAAACCGCCGCATTAATATTCCCCTCACCCTTCTTAACCTTCAAAGCCTCATCCATATCCACAAGTATCTCAAAATGCTTAGCCCCTTTCTTCACTCGTGCAGTTGTCTGTCCCATTATTAATATAAAACTACAATCTTTATTAACATTTGTATAATTCAATCTAGCCAAACAATCTCTTAAACCAGTTCATAATCCTTCTAAAAAATCCAGCAGAAACACACTCATCATCAATACACAAATTACTTTCACATTCAAAATTATTATCGCAAGATACTTCTGAATCCTTATAATCTATAAAATTACTTTCATCAGTACAATATTTCCCATCTTTCCTATATCCAAAAGGGTAGCATTTTTTATCTTTTAAACATCCACTACAAATACCAGTTAATATTTCTTCTGGCTGGTCTTCAACTTCTTCTGGAATGTCTATTGGACCCGTTTCTTCATCTGGTTGAATTTCAGATAAGAAAAACCATTCAGATTCTCCATCAAAGTATTTTAAAGTTATTACCCCGCATCTAGCATCTAATGGAATACGATAAGTGCTAGATTGATATTGATTTCCTTGTTCATCTCCAAATTGTATAAATGCATCATAATCTAAAGGTAATGCAGTTGATAAATAATGTTCAGTATCATACCCTCCTTGACCAGGTCCATTATAACCTTCCCTATTCTTATATTTATATTGAACATTAAAACTTGTTTCTATATCTGAAACAATAAATATATCTGCACTTGGATGAATTTCTAAATCACCAATATCCGCAACAGTTTCCCCAAAAATTTCTTTTCTTGAAACTTCTTCATCGAAAACATGTAATCCCAAATCTAATTCATGCCCTTCATAATTTTTATGGGCGCTAATAGTAGCATAATCATAACAACCAACGTAAAAACTCCATTGCCCCCCATTGTCGCTTTTTCCAATTTCTGAACCTTCTGTTAATAAGAAATTAGTTTTAATTGTAAATTCAAAATCACCATTTGAATCTGTAATAACTTCCGAGGGGGAAAATTCATAGGCACTTATTAGTTTAGCCCCACTCACTGCTTGTCCATTAATCTGATCGATTAATCTTCCTTTTATTTTAACTTCATCAAATTCTTTTTCCTCATTTGAACATGCCCCATCTTCATCAGAACATCCATATTCACATTCATATTTTTCTTCTTGCGTAGTGTCATCTTCACAATAATATTCAGTTAATGTGCCAAGATGACAAGAATCAGACTCATATACATTTTCTGGAGATGATACGACTCCTCTAACATAGTAATCTTTTCCTCCATCAGAATCTGTGCAGATTGATTCTTCAACACAAACTGCATTTTCACATCTTCCCTGACATTCATATTCGCCAGATTTAATTTGATTTCCTTCGCAGTAATATTCAGCTATTTTAGTGTCTGTATCACATTCATCAGTTAATGTAAATTGTTCATCTCCAATTAATCCATTAACCGTTCCTTTAATGGTATAATCTTAACCTCCGTCAGTATCTGTGCAAGTAGGAGCTGGTTCTCCTTCTCCTTCAATGCAAGCCCCATCTGAACAGCCATTTTCACAAGAAGTTTCTTGCCACCAATCTCCAGAAGATTCAAAAGTTTCACAATACCCTTCTCTAACATAGCAATCATCTCCAGAACAACTTGAGACCTCATCCCATACATATCCAGTAAGACTAGGATCAGTATCAATAACACAAGATTCCTCTGCTAAATAAGTTTCCCCTTCAATTATTAATGTTAAGGTTCCTTTTGTATCATAATCAATTCCTCCATCAGAATCCGTACAACCTTCGGCAGAAATAAAACCAATTGAACCAATTAAAACAAGAACCATTAATAATCCCAACCTTCCCATATAAATCAATAGAAATTCAATATATATATCTTTCCTTAATGCTTCTCCAAATCCCCACCACTAATCTTCTTAATCTTCCCTTCCTTAACAATCCCAACATCAAACCTATCAATACTAAACTCCTCGCCCTGAATCTCCTTAAAAATACTCAACCCCAACTTAATCGCATCATGCGAACTCAAACCCTCAGTATACTTCTCCCGCAAAAGTTTCTTAATACGCTCATCATACTCCCCAATCGCATTAGCTTTATACCTCAAATAATTCCCAGTAATATCAGTCGTATACAAAACAGGCTTACCATTATAACCCGCAAACATCATCGAAACACCAAAAGGCCTAGCCCCACCATACTGCGTAAACTGCTGCTTAACATCCGCGATATCCCGAACAACAGCCTCAGTACTCGGAGCCGAATCATAAGTAACCCTATGCTGCTGCGCGATAAGTCTAGCTTTCTCAATCAAAACCCTCGCATCAGAAGTAATCCCCGCCGAAACCGCAATAATATGCTCATCGACCTCATTAATCTTATTCGCCGACTCCTCAACAATCAAGTTATCCTTCTGCCTTCGGTCAGAAATAATCACAACACAATCCTTCCCAACAATACCAATCGAAGCCGAACCTAATCGAATCGTCTTCTCCGCGTACTCTACTTGTAAAATATGCCCATCAGGCGCGAACATCGTAGCCGCCCGGTCATATCCCATTTGCTGATGCTGAATGTCTTCCATATAACAATAATCAAAAATCACCCTTAATAAAATTTACTATACTCTACTTCAACCCCTTCAACGTCCCGCTAACCTTCTCAATCCGAATCCCAACAAAAGCTAAACTCGCCCGGACATCTTCCAAAGATTTAACCAAACAACTCCCAACAGTCTTGCCTTTATGCCCCGAAGAACTAACTTTCATATAAGCCGACTTAGCAAAACCCAAAACACCAATATACTCCAAAATCGCAGCCTCAACTTTCGCATTGTTAGCCCCAACCAAAAAATACCTTCTCTTATCCCGAGCCGACGGCTTAAGCTTTAACATTCTTACCTTTACCATTCTCAACACATTTTTAAACAAGGCAACCCTTTTATACTTATTCAAAAATGAGGAAACTAAAAAAAATAAAGTCAGGACATATAATAATAACCATAGCGTTCCTAATTATTATAAGCGTCCAAATTTTCATATTCTTCCAAATCGATACAAGAATACAAGAAACACTATCCACTATAAATGACACAAGAAACACCCTCGACGAAAAGATAAACCTCAATAACCAAGATATTCAATCAAAGATAAACACAATAACTTCCTCCGTAACAAATCTATCGTTAATACAAACAAATCTTGAAGAAGAACTGGGCGAGGTAAAAGCCTCCGCATCATCAGATTTTTCAGGCATATTTGAAAGCGAAAAAAGAGGAATCGTAACAATCAGAACAGATATCTCCCAGGGAACAGGATTCATAATTACTTCTAATGGATATGTCGTAACAAATAATCACGTAATGGAAGGGGCAACAACGGCAGGAATTTTCACCTATAACACAGAATCTCATCAAGTTCGTTTAATAGGAGTAAACCAAGAATTAGATATAGCATTATTAAAGATAGAAGGAAACTTCGACAACGTAAAACTCGGAAATTCAAACGATGTAAAAATAGGAGAAAAAGTAATTGCAATAGGAAACCCACTAGGATTAGAATTCACCCTAACCGAAGGGATAATAAGTGCAAGAGACAGAACAGGGATGAACGGTCTTCCATATTATTTCCAAATCGACGTCCCAATAAATCCGGGAAATTCTGGAGGACCCCTAATAAATACCGAAGGAGAAGTAATAGGAATAAATAATTTCAAGGTACAAGGTGCAGATGGACTAGGCTTTGCACTAGAAATCAACGAAGCAAAAGAAGCAATAAATTCAATAGCAATCCAAGCGACAAACCAAACAATAATCTAAAACCTATTCATTCCAAATAACCCCACACTCTCCATCAACAACTCCACATTCACCAGCTCCACAATCCATTGAACCAGCCAAACAAACAGCAGTACAAACACCACCACTACAATTCGGAGCCTCACTTTCCAAGATACAAGAATCCGCATGACAACAACTTGCCGGAACACACATCTCCCCTTCCTCCCCGTTCCATTTCCCAACAAACCAAAAAAATCCAACGACCAGCAAAACCACAATAATAATCAACCCCGTAAAACCCCCCTTTTTATTCATTCTAATTAAAACAACCCCCATATTAAAAACATTACTACAAATCTTTAAAAACATCGAGGACTATCTAATACCAAGATGGTAGAGTTCGCAGTAACCGAAGGGCGACCGAACTCTGCGCGTGGCTCCGCCACAAGACAAATTAAAAAGAAATGAACAAAAAAGAAAATGACTCTTAAAATACATACAGTAGGCGGATTCTCAGAGGTCGGAAAAAACATGGTAGTCGTAGAACTCGAAGAAGATGCATTCATTTTCGACCAAGGATTCTTTCTTCCAGCAATCGTATCAATGCAAGAACGAGACAAAGTCCTAACCGAAAGGAGATTAAAATCAATTCAAGCAATTCCAGACGATTCCGCAATAACAAAAATCAAACACAAAGTCCGAGCACAATTCATATCCCACGCACATCTAGACCATGTAGGCGGAGTCCCATTCATGTCAGACAAATACAACGCCCCAATCTACGGAACCCCTTTCACAATCCAAGTCTTAAACTCCCTGCTAAACGACAACGACATCGTCCTAAGAAACAAGTCATACGCAATAAAACCAAACACAACACTCTACGTTCAAGGCAAAAACAAAAAATACAAAGTAGACTTCATCAACATAACCCACTCAACAGCACAATGCCTAATGATAGCAATTCACACACCAAAAGGAGCAATCCTCTACGCCCCAGACTTCAAACTAGACGATACACCAATATTAGGACCAAAATGCAACTACAAAAGACTCAGAGAACTTTCAAAAGAAGGAGTCTTAACTTTCATATGCGATGCACTCTATTCTCCAAGCGAAGGGAAGACCCCGTCGGAAAAAGTCGCAAGAACCTTACTCGAAGAAGTCCTTCTGACAATCCAAAACCGACACGCAGGAATGATCGTAACAACTTTCTCCTCACATATTGCTAGACTAAAATCAATCGTAGAGTTCGGAAAAAAGTTAAATCGAGAAGTAGTCTTCCTGGGAAGAAGTTTAGACAAATATTCAACTGCCGCAAAAAACGCAGGCATCGCCCCTTTCTTAAACGACATAAGAATATCAAAATACCGTAGACAAGTTGAAAAAACCCTACACAAAGTAGAAAGAAGAAGGAAGGATTACATGATTGTATGCACAGGACACCAAGGAGAACCAGGTTCAATTCTCGAAAGACTCTCACGTCACCAACTTCCTTTCAAGCTGAATAGAGACGACAATATAGTATTCTCATCAAGCGTCATCCCAACCCCAATCAATGAAGAACAATTCGCAAAGATGGAAGCTAGATTAAAAAAATCTAAACCAAGAATTTTCAGAGATGCTCATGTTTCAGGACATCCAAAAAGAGAAGACCTCCGAGACATAATGCAAATTGTAAACCCCCAACATGTTATTCCAGCCCATGCCGGAATAGACAAAACAAAATACATGGCAGAGCTCGTCGCAGAAATGGGATACAAGCTAGGAAAGCGATGTCACCTAATGGCAGACGGGAAGGTTCTAAAATTGTAGCACCATTAACTCCAAATCGTGAAGCCGAAATCGCAGGAGGATTAAAGAATGCATTAGACAGAGGAGAGCCATTGACAAAGGCAAAACAAAGTTTTCTAAATGCAGGATACAAGCCAGCGGAAATTGCCGCAGCAGTACAAAAAATGCCAGCAGCTAGTTCTCAAATAAGCAATACGGTTAAAGATTCTCGAGAAACCAAAACTCCAGAAGCGCAACCAAAACCAGAAGCCCAAGCAGCAACCACAACAAAAATGCCAGGACAACCAAAGAAACTCTCAAAGAAATTCATTATAATCCTAGTTTCCAGCGCAGCATTAATTCTTATCCTAGCAGCACTTCTCGGAATTTTCTGGGACAAATTGTTCTAATGGAAATCTACCAACCAGAAAAAGATTCATACCTCTTCGCAGATTTCCTAAAAAAGTATCTATCCAAACACAAAGTAAATTCTTATCTCGACATAGGAACAGGCTCGGGAATATTATCAGAGACTGTATTAAAGTTTTTAGACAAAAAAAATATCCTAGCAGCAGACATAAATCCCAAAGCAGTAAAGTCACTAAAGCAAAAAGGATTCAATGCGATTAAGACAAATCTATTCTCAAAAATAAAAGATAAGTTCGACCTAATAACGTTTAATGCACCATACTTACCCCTAGACCCAAGAGAACCAAAATCATCTCAATTAGCAACAACAGGCGGGAAACGCGGCGACGAAATATCCATAAAATTCCTAAGACAAGCAAAAAATCATCTCAACAAAGATGGAAAAATATTACTTCTAATATCAAGCTTAACACCAATGAATAAAATCAAGAAATTCAATCCCAAAATCGTCGCACGAAAAAAAATCTTTATGGAAGAACTCCGAATTCTAGAATTTACTTTTTCTTAAAAGAATTAATTATCTTTGTAATCTCTGGTTTCAATGCAAGACCAAACCCAATTCCAATCGCCAATGCCACAGCGAACACAATCCCAAACAATCCAGAAATAAACACATATAGAAACGGCGTAAGTCTAATCCCTATTATTTCCAAAGCAGATAAAATCGTCGCCGAAATAAACACAATAGTAAATATCTTTGCCAATACAGAACTTCCAATCACATCAGAATTTTCAATATTCCTAGACAATATCCCAGTTACTAAAAGACCAATAATAAAAACAATTATAGCTACTGCAATCTTCGGGATAAAAATAGCAGCATTACTAAGTATTTCACCAAACAATGAAATATTCAAAACAGCTAAAGCCTGAAATATAAAAACAAGCACAATGGCCCACTGAACAATTTCAGCACTAAGATTTACTCCTGAAACAGTTCTCTTATAGGACTTTGGAGAATCTCTTCTAACCCCAGGATAAACAACGCTCTTCGCAACCTTCTTAATAAAGTATTTAGAAAACCAACCCAAAACCAACCCCAAAACAATTATAATTCCAACTTTAATCGCCTCAGTCACTCCAACATTACTAACCATTAAATTATCAAATACCATTATGTTTGTATAACTGACAGTTTATTTTCATTTTTAACAGTTTCTATTTTAAAAATTACGTCACGAGGATACGTTCCCATATTCGCAAGAACATCCCCTCCACAAAGATTCTCCACGATAGCATTAACAGCTGCCGCATGAGAAACAATAAGAGCATCACTATTTATCCCATCCATGAAATTATCAATCCTATTCATCAGATCATTAGAAGTTTCATGAGAACCATAAGGCGCAGTCTCCTTAAAATTAAGTTCCCTTAAGTCCACATCCACAATCAATTCAGAATCACAAGCATTAGAAATTCCTTCAGCCAACATTCTAGCTCGAGGCAGATCACTTGAATAAATAACCCTTTTATTATCCGAAAAATGTTTAACAATCTTCTTGAATTGAATCTCCCCTAGCCCAGAATATCCAGACTCTTCCCATCCAGTAAGTTTATCTTCAACATTTCTCATTGTTTGCGGATGTCTAATTAAATAAAGTACCATTATCTAACACCCTTCATCCCCATTTTTAACAGAGTCTATTGTTTTATCGTAAATGCCAATAATTTTCTTTATCATATCCTTAAAAGAAAAATTATTAATTGTATCAATTCTACAAGCTTTACCCATTTTAATCCTTCTTTTGTCATCACTTAAAAGATAGATTATTATTTCGGATAATTTTTTATAATCTTTCGGATTAATTAAAAAGCCAGTCTTACCCTCTTTAATTGCTTCAGGTACCCCTCCACTTTTAGCTCCAATCGGTACAATTTCCATAGACATTGCCTCTAAAAAAACAAGACCGAAAGCCTCATTTTCTGAAGGTGTACACATTATATCACTCGCCTTATATAAAAATGGCATTTCCTTAAAATTAACTTTTCTATCAATAGCGAAAAAATTTTCAACAACATCTTCTTCTTCTAAAAATAATTTAAATTCATCTAATGTTTTCTTTCTCTCATCGATGTTTTCTTCGGAACCAACAATTATAGGAAATACTATTAAAAAATTATCTCCGAACTTTTCTTTAATATATTTCGCAGATCGAGCAAGAGTCATAAAATTTTTCTGCTCCCCAAATTTACCAGTATATGATCGTATTGCTCTTGATGGAAAAAGAATAATCTTTTTATCTTGAGGCAAATTGAACTTTCCCAGAGCTTTAATTTTATCAAATTTTTGAGGATCAAAAAATTCAGAATCAACACTATTATAAACAACTTCAATAATTTTTTCAGAATATCCAACTGAAATAAGCTCAGATTTTACAAAATCACTAACTGCAATTATCTTTGCAAAGTTTTTATTAATATTATCAGGATTCATATTTTTCCGTCTTCCATCATGACAATGATCGATTATTGGTATGTTTAATTTATTTAAAACATCTATAATTAAAGAAGATTCTCCTTCTGAAAGACAAAGAAGATTGTGGGAATGTACAATATCAATTTTTTTATTAATTAATATTTCTTTAAATTTTTTCACAAATAAATTACAATCTTCCTCACTCTTTTCCCCCCGAGCCAAAGCCTTAAATCTATAAATTTCAATATCATCAATATCATCAAAACCCTCACCTGCAGTCAAAACACAAACTTCGTTGTCTTTAGACAGTCCTTTCGCAAGGTGCGATGTATAAGACTCAATTCCCCCAGAGCTAGGAGGAAAAAATCGTGTAAGAATCATTATCTTCATTTTAAATACATCAGAATCTCAGCAAGACTCGAGACGACCTCACATTTATCCTGCAACTTCTTATTAGAATTACTAAAACAATAAGCCAAACCAACCTTCCCAACAACGACCTCAAAATTCTTCCGATTCGCAGCCAAAACTACACTCTCCATCTTAACATCATTCTTCTTCGCAAGACTTTTCACAATAGACGCAATCTTCTTCCCAGAATAATCGTCTTTAACAATTTTAACATCATCAAAAAATTCCCGATATTTTTTATCCACATTCTTCTTACTCAAAATAGCAATTTTAATTTTCTTCCCTTTCAATATCTCAAGGAATCTCAAAACCTTCTTCGAAAATATAGGACTGAAAATAGTCTTATCACTAAATACAATCATTCCATGCTCATCACACAAATGCCCCGCCCTTTTCAAAATCGTTTCCATAACCTGCTTAGACATTTCAGCCTTTTCATCAGTAGGTCGTCCCTTGTGTTTCAACTCTCCAAGGTCCACCTCTAAAATTCTTTCTTTATTCTCAATAGCATCCAACAAAATAGAAATATCAATTCCCCACTCAGGCTCAATTTTAATATTTTCAAAAAACTTTTTCCTACCAGCAAATTGCCCACTAATAGGCTGATTAAAATTTTCATCAGGGTACAAAACTCTCATAATAGGTTTAACCGCAAATTCAGTCACCCTTCCCCTGGCTAGCCCAAAAGAAGCCTTAACAAAATCAGCCTTATCTCTCAAAATTGGGAGAATAAGACTCCTAATCTTTTCAGGTGTCATATTAGCTAAATCTGCATCAAGAAAAAGCAGAACTTCTTTTTTTGCATAAGCGATTCCAGTCTTTAGCGCCTCCCCTTTCCCCATATTTTTATGATGTTTCACAACCTCAACACCAAGTTCTTCAGCAATCTTAGCAGTGCCATCATTACTCCCATCATCAACAACAATTATTTCACGAATCTCCTCGACCAATTGAGCCTGCTTAATGACATTCTTAATTCTAGGAGCTTCATTATATGCCGGAATAATCAAACTTACAGCAGGCTTTTTCTTATGAGTAAATATAGAAGAAATCCCAGAGAATATCTCAGGCAAAATATTTATATAGGCAAAATTTTTACACCTATCACCATCAGGCTCATCATCATCCAAACTCCCTTCATCCTTGGATACAACCATAACTCAAAAACCCAAAAATCACTTAAAAGGCTTTCTATCCCAACATTTCAACCCCAAAACTTTATAAGCAAACTATTGACATTCACCGAAATTCAACATATTCTAACAATCCTATTAAACCATAATCATCTTTAAATAAGGAAATCAGCTTCTTCAAACATGAAATCAAGGAGGTATCTTGCATGGTAAAATTCGCACACTTAGCGGACTGCCATTTAGGAGGGTGGAGGCAGGAAGAACTCCAAAAACTCAACTTCCAATCTTTCCAAAAAATCCTAGAAAGGTGCATCCAAGAACGAGCAGAATTCATCCTAATCGCAGGCGACCTATTCGACTCAGCATATCCACCAATCGAAATCCTAAAAGACACATTCGCCGAATTTAAGAAACTCCATGACGCCCAAATCCCAGTCTATCTAATAGCAGGCTCACACGATTTCTCAGCTTCGGGAAAAACATTCCTAGACGTCCTAGAAAAAGCTGGCTTCTGTAAAAACGTAGAAAATTGGGAAGCCCAAGAAGACGGAAGAATAAAACTAAGCCCACATATGCACAAAGAAATCGCAATCTACGGATACCCCGGCAGAAAATCAGGAATGGAAATAGAAGACTTGTCAAAAGTTTATTTTGATTCAGTTCATCCATTCACAATCTTCATGATACACACAACAATCAAAGATGTCGTCGGAACTATCCCAATGGAATCAGTAGAAAAACAAAAATTACCTTTAGCAAATTACTACGCGATGGGACATATACACCAACCATTCGAAACACAAGAAGCGAACTCACATTACGTCTACCCCGGCCCAACCTTCCCAAATAACTTCCAAGAATTATCAGACCTAAAATGTGGCAGCTTCCAACTAGTAGAAACAGACGGAACCAACACCAAACACCAAAGCATTAAAGTCCCATTAAAAGAAGTTGCATCAATCGAAATCGAAATCGACAACGGACTAATTGCAACCCAAAAAATAATATCCGAACTAGACAAAGTAAATCTCCGCGACAAAATCGTCTTATTAAAATTAAAAGGAATATTAACACAAGGAAAAACAGGAGACATCAAATTCAACGAAATAGAAGAATTCATAAAAAAGAAAGAAGCATTCATCTCTCTTAGAAATATATCTTCAATAAAAATTCAAGAAACCGAATTCGAAATGGAGGCTCTAGAAACAGATAACGTAGACAACATAGAAAAAAGAATCCTCGGAGAATACTCAAGAAAAAACCCAACAGACTTCAACAAATACCTCCCCCAATTAATGACAGCACTATCTCTAGAAAAAAACGAAGATGAAAAATCCATAATCTATGAAGACAGACTCCTATCCGAACTAAAAAATATTTTAGAAATAAATGAGGCAATACAATGATTTTCAAAAAATTAACAATACAAAACATAAGAAGCTACGAAAACCTAACAATAGAATTTCCAAAAGGCTCAGTTCTTTTGGCAGGAGATATCGGCTCAGGAAAAACTTCAATTCTATTAGGTCTACAGTTCGCATTGTTCGGATTACAGCCAGGACAAAAAGGATCATCAATCCTAAGACAAGGAAAAGATAACGCATACGCATGCGTGGACATAGACATAGACGGAGAAACCATAACACTTGAAAGAACAATAAAAAAATCCAAGAGCGGAGGGATAACTCAAGATTCCAACATTATAACCGTCGGAACAAAACGAGAAGAACTTTCAACATCAGAAATGAAAGACAGAGTAATTACACTTTTAAGATACCCAAAAGAATTCGTCAAAAAATCAAACCTCCTATACAAATTCACAGTCTACACTCCACAAGAAGAAATGAAATCCATCATCCAAGAAAAACCAGAAGTCAGACTAGATACATTACGACACATCTTCGGAATAGACCGTTACAAACGGATCAAAGACAATGCCCAAATTCTCCTACAGAAAGTCAAAGAAAATGTCAAAATAAAAGAAATCTTAGCATCAGAACTAAACCTCCTAAAAGAAAAATTCACACTCGAGAATGAAAAAAAAATTACACTAACAAGAGAAACAAACAATATGAATATAGAATACCAAACTCTAATTTTAACAAAACAGGAAAAAGAAAACAAATTAACTTCAAGCCAAAGCCTAATCGATGAAAAGAAAGATATGGATTCAGAACTCGGAAAATTAACAGTTCTTCTCCAGGGAAAGCAAGACTTAGAATCGAGAATGAAAAGGGAAGTAATTTTAATGCAAAAACAAATTCACGAAAAAATAGATTTCTCAGAAGAAAGACTGAGAGCAGTCTTAGAATTATTAGAAAAACATAAAAAAATTCTAGAAGAAAAAAATTCCAAGTTTCTGGAATTATCATCACAGATCTCGGTTCTAGATTCTAAAAAAGAAATACCATTACAACTCAAAAATAAAATAACTTCTTTAGAGAATTGCCCAACCTGTTTACAATCAGTAAGCCCAGATCACAAGTCTAGGATTGAAAAGAAAACTCAATATGAGATAGAAGAAGTAAACAGAGAGCTAGAACAAAAAATACAACAGAAACAAATTCTGGTTAATGAATTAGAAACTGAAAAAGAATTAATCAAAGGATATGAAACAGATAAAAATAATTTCTTACAAGATGAAATAAAGTATGAACACCAAAAAACAATTGAAACAAAAATTAAATCAGATGCATTTGTCTTAGATAGAACTTCAAATGAAATAATAGAACTACAAAACCAAATAGAACAACTCAAAGCAAAAATTCAGACATTTTCACAATCACAAGAAACTTTCGAATCAGCCAAAAAAGATTTCCAAGAAATAAACGAAATATCGCACACAAAAGAAATTATTATTGCAACAAAAAACAAAGAGTTAGAAATTCTAAAAACAAGACTAGAGGAATTATCCAAAGAAATCCAAGAAAAAGAAAAAATTCGAGAACAAATTAATCATCTTCGAAGCCTACAAGATTGGATTCAAGAAAAATTCATATCAATGATAAACCTAACAGAAAAAAACGTAATGGCAAAACTAAGAAACGAATTCTCAGCAATCTTCGCTGAATGGTTTTCAATGTTAGTCTCCGATTCACTCTCAGTAAGATTAGACGAAGATTTCACGCCAATAATCACAAACCAAGATTACGAAATAGATTACGATTTCCTTTCAGGCGGAGAGAGAACCGCAACAGCCCTAGCATATAGACTATCCCTTAATCAAGTTCTAAACTCAATGCTATCGAACATCAAAACAAAGGACATCGTAATCCTCGACGAGCCAACAGACGGATTTGCAACAGAACAAATAGGTAAGATGCGAGACATCTTCGAACAACTTAAAGCCGAACAAATGATTCTAGTCTCACACGAAGAAAAAATAGAAGGATTCGTCGACCATGTTATCCGAGTCCGAAAAGACGGAACTTCATCAATCCAATAACTTTTTAAACCATTTTTCGCCCTTACATATATGGAAATCAAAATTCTAAAAGACGAAAAGAACGTATTGGATGTAGAGCTATCAAGCCTAACAATTGCAGAAGTTCTAAGAGTTTACCTAAATAAAGAAGGCGCAAAATTAGCAGCTTGGAAAAGAGATCATCCAACAAAGAACCCAGTTCTCCACATCGAAGCAGACAACCCAAAGAAACTTCTAAAGAAAGCAATCACAACACTAGAGAAAGAAATCGACGCAACAGTTGACGAATTCAAAAAGCTAAAGTAATCCATTACACATATTCTTTTAATTACATTCTTTCTAACATATTTATGACAAAAGAACCAAGAATATCAGCAGGCTCATACGACCTAAACAAATTCTTATTCGGAGGATATGAAACAGACATCATCACAACACTCTACGGACCAGGCGGCTCAGGAAAATCAAACTTTTGCGTCCTAACCGCAACATCCCAAGCCCGAAAAGGAAACAAGGTAATATTCATAGACACAGAGGGCGGATTCTCAGTCGACCGATTCAAACAAATCCACCAAGGCACAAAAGAAGAAATAGAAACCTCATTACAAAACATCCTAATCCTAAAACCAACATCTTTCAAAGAACAACAAAAATCATTCCAACAAATGTTATCCCACGTAAAAAAAGGCGACGTCTCCCTAATCATAATCGACTCAATTGCAATGCTCTATCGTTTAGAACTCGGCGATGCAATATCTGCAAACGACTCCGAAAAAATATCAGCAGTAAACAGAAACCTAGCAAACCAACTTCGGACCCTAAACGAAATAGCAAGAAAGCAAAACATCCCAGTCATAGTAACAAACCAAGTCTATTCTACATTCACACAAAACCAAGAAGACCAAAACACCGAACGCCGAGTCTCAATGGTCGGCGGCGACCTTCTAAAATACTGGAGCAAATGCCTAATAGAATTACAAAACCATTACGGCAAAAGAAAACTCATCCTAAAAAAACACCGAAGCCTCCCAATCAAAGAACTAGCATTCGAAATTATAGGCTCAGGAATCAGAAAACGAGGATTATTTTAATCCCTTCTTCACAACCCTCTTCTTCCCCTTCTTTTTCTCAGCAACCTTCCCATGATCAATAATCTTCCCATCAATAATCTCAATCTCCCCACTAGCCAACTTCGCCTTAAACTCAGTTTTCTTTTTCATTGCTTCCTCATTAGTCACACATTCAGGATTAAAACAGAATCTCCACGGCGCTCCACCTTTCTTAAATGCAGCAACTTTAGGAAACCCACATTCCTTACACATTTCCAAAGCACCATCTTCCAAACCAGCTTCCTCAGCCGCTTTCTTAGACATCCGAGCCGGCTTCATAACACCCTTCGGCGGCAAACTATAAATCGTCTTACACTCAGGATAAGCATCACACGAAACAAAATACCTAGAGTACCTCTTCCCATACATAACCCGCAACTTCCCCTTATGACAAACCGGACACTCAGTCATCGTATTGGCCTCTTTCTCCTGCTCCCAAACAATCGCATTAGCATCAGCCAAACTCTTCCCCATCTCCGCAATATTCTTACTCATCCCCTCAGCAATCTTAGTAACCGCAACCTTCGCCTCATCCAAAACCTTCGCCTCTTTCTTATCTAAGTCTTTCGTGGCAACTTCCATCTCCTCAAGCTTCACAGTCATATCCTTAGTCATCCCTTCATCTAAAATAACCGGCGCATACTTCTCCAAAGTCTCAACCATTCTCATCCCAAGCTCAGTAACCTCAATACTTTTCTCCCTAGCATATCCTCTTGAGTAAAGTGTCTCAACAATATTAGCCCGAGTTGCCTTTGTCCCAAGCCCCCGATTTTCCAATTCTTTAACAAGCGAAGCAGCACTATATCTCCGTGGCGGAGTAGTCTCCTTCTCTTCAGTCCTAATCTCCAAAACATCAACAGCCCCATTAATAACAGGCAACTTCCCTTCCTTAGTAGAATGCGGATAAACATTCATCCAACCCTTCTCCTTAATCTGCGTCCCATTAGCATTGAAATTCAAACCATTAACTTTAACACCAATCCGCTTCCTCTCCAAAAACGCCGAGTCAGCAAAACACGAAATAAATCTCTTAACAATCAAATCATAAATCTTCTTATCTCTCTCAGGCACTTTCTTATTCTCGCCAGTAGGATAAATAGCAGGATGCGCAGGGTCCTTCTTTTTCCCCATAGTCGGATTCTTATTAGTCGCATACTTAACAGCCGTCGTATACTTCTTCAACCGCTTCAAAATCTTATCATAACCAATCGACACATCATACTCCTGACTCGAAGTCCTCGGATAAGAAATCAACCCAGCCAAATACAAACTCTGCGCCGTCTTCAAAGTCTGAGAAGGAGTCGAGCCACAAATCTTGTAAGCCTCAATCTGCAAAGTAGTCAAATCAAAAGGAGTCGGAGCCTTAACCTCATCTTCCTTAATCGTCGTCGCTGCCTCGCCACTCTTCCCCTGCAAATGCTTAAACTTCAACAACTCACCCTCATTAAAAATATCCTTAGGATGCTTAACCTCAACCCGCTGATTCTTAATATCCTTGACATTCAAATAAACATTCCAATAAGGCTCACTCTCAAACTCATCAATCTCCTTCTCCCTATCCGCAACAATCTTCAAAGCAGGACCCTGAACCCGACCAATAGAAAGAATCCTAAAAGTCCCAGTAGAACTAAGAGCCTTCATCAGACCCCGCGACAAATTAATCCCATAAAACCAATCCAAATAATGCCGAGTCTCCCCACTAATAGCAGCACCCCAATTAAGATTCGGCTGCAAATTCTCAAAACTTTTTTCCAACGCCTCATTCGTCAAAAGCGAAAACTTCATTCTTTTAGCATCCTTCTTCTTACAAACAAACCGCACAACATTCCAACCAATAACCTCACCCTCAACATCAAAGTCCGTAGCAACAATAAACTCATCCGCTTCCTTAGCTAACTTCTTCAAAACGCTCAAATACTTCTTAGTAAAACTCCCACCCTTCTTATTAGAAGCCGGCTTCCACTCAACCTCAAAATTCGGAAACGGTCCCCGAGCCGCAGTCTGCTGAATCCCATACAAATGCCCAACCGCACAACCAACAATATATCTCCGACTTCCCTTATAAAACTCATAATAAGAAACCTTATCCTTATTCGTAATCTTCTCATCAGTCGCATCACTAAGCGCAGCCGCAATCTTCGCCGCAGCCGCCGGCTTCTCCGTAATTATCAAAGTCGTGTTCTTATCTTTCTTAGTTGGCATATCAATAAGAGTTATGATGAGTTTATATTTTTAATTGAAAATTTAAATTAATTCCTTCGCAACTTTTTCGCCTTCTTTTGTCCACCTGTAAATTCTTCCTGTTCTATCTTCGGGATTTATAACTTCAACTAACCTTCTTTCTTTCAATTCAGACAAGGCACGAGAAACAAGATTGAAATGAGTATTACTTTTACTCTTATAAATTTTCATTACTAATTCGGAAGGCATCATTGGCTCGTCCAAATTAATGAAAACTTCTTTTCTATTTTTTCCTCTTTTTATGAAACCAATTGCTTTTAACAATTCCATAGCAATCTATACACAATTTAACTTAAGAAACAAATTCAACAATCTATTAGCAAATTGTAAACAAGAAAAGAAAGGTTTTTAAATGAGTGATTGATTATATGTTTTAAGATGAAAACAAAAATAATCCTTCCAATTTTTTTCTTAATGGCTTTATCTTTATCTATGTTCGCTTCTGCATTAGATAATTGTTCTGATTCTGACGATGGAACAAATTATTTTACAAAAGGACTCGTAATTCCTAGAGCAGGCGATGAACAAGTTTGGGATTCATGTAAAAATAGCAAGGTTTTGTATGAAGGAACTTGTGATGAACAAGGCGGGAAAGTTTACGAATACGAATGCCCTGGTACTTGTGAGGATGGAGCATGTGTCTGTTCAGATTCAGACGACGGAAAAGATTATTTTACAAAAGGTTTAATCATCTCAAGAGCAGGCGATGAACAAGTTTGGGATTCTTGTAAAACAGATTATATTTTATACGAAGGAACTTGTGATGAACAAGGCGGGGCAGTTTACGAATATCAATGTCCCAATGGTTGCCTAGAGGGTGTATGCAAGCAAGAAGAACCTAATACTTGTTCAGATTCAGACGACGGAAAAGATTATTCTACAAAGGGGTACACGGAAGGAGTTCATGCAGGAAATGAATTTGTATGGAAAGATGAATGTGATTCAAGTAATCTTGATAAAATAATTGAAAGATTTTGTGATGATGAAAATAGACCTCATGACCAGTATTATACTTGTCCTAGAGGTTGTTTAGATGGAGCATGTCTTTCAACTTGTTCAGATTCAGACGACGGAAAAGATTATTTTTCAAAGGGCATTGTTGTAACAAGTGATGAAACATTTACAGATACTTGTGATGGTAAAATATTAACAGAAGGAACTTGCGATGAACAAGGCGGGAAAGTTTACGAATACGAATGCCCTGGTACTTGTGAGGATGGAGCATGTGTCTGTTCAGATTCAGACGACGGAAAAGATTATTTTACAAAAGGACTCGTAATTCCTAGAGCAGGCGATGAACAAGTTTGGGATTCTTGTAAAACAGATTATATCTTACTTGAAGGAACTTGCGATGAACAAGGCGGTGCAGTTTATGAGCATGAATGTTTAAATGGCTGTTCTGAAGGAGCTTGCCAAAAATTTGAACCTTCAGGAGAAACGGGACCCGTGGATTTACCAAAGAATATTTCCGAAGAAGAAATTGTTATGTTATGTAATGGTTGCGGATTAGATGGAAAATGCTACCCTTTTAATTATAGAAAAGATAAAAATTATTGCTCTATTGATAAAGAATTTATTCCTCAATTAAAATCCGAATCTTCTTGTGAGAATAATTTTGAATGTGGTAGTAATATTTGTATTGATGACATTTGCGTTAAAGAAGGTTTATTCAAAAGATTTCTTAATTGGTTTAGAAGATTATTTGGATAGGGGAATATCAAAATTAGGAAACGGCCCTCTCTTTGCAATCTGCTGAATCCCAAACAAATGCCCAACAGCACAACCAACAATATACCTGCGACTTCCTTTGTAAAACTCATAATACGAAACCTTATCCTTATTAGTAATCTTCTCATCAGTCGCATCACCAAGCGCCGCCGCAATCTTCGCCGCAGCCGCCGGCTTCTCCGTAATAATCAAAGTCGTATTCTTGTCAACCTTCTTCTTAACCATGCAAATACCAAAAACACATACTATAAGAATATTACGATAAATCAAATTTTAGAGAACAAGAAGATAAGGATAAAATTTATATACCCCTTAAAAGTTACAACATTACATTGAAGGACAGAATATGAATAAAGTAAATATTGCAATCGCGGGGGGACCATGTACAGGGAAGAGTGTCTTAGCGACTCACCTTTTCTCCCATCTCAAGATGGAAGGGTTTGACTACGATTTAGTTCAAGAAGAGTGTAGAAAGCTAAAAAAAGAATTCGGAGCATTTACAGACCCATTTGAAAGATTTTATTTTTGGATACAGCAAGAAAGAGAAGAGCTTAGATCGATAGCATCAAACGGTTTTGTTACAGATAAGCCACTTTTCCATTATTATGCCCAAGTGAAACAATTTTCTTCTAGCCCGAGAGACAAGCTAGCATACAGGGAATTATTCAGGATGTCTATGGAGCTCGGAGACAGATATCAATTAATAATCATGGCAGAAGATCCCGAAGAAGTTCCTTATAAAATCGACCAATCAAGAATTTCCAAAAAAGAAATGGCAAGAGAAAGACACCAAATAGTAAGATCATTTGTTGATCATATGTGGCCAGAAAAACTTCTTCTTGTCAATGGAGGTTTGGAAGCAAGAACTAACCAAGCAATGGAAAAAATAAAAGAGATACATCAAGCATATAGTACTCAATAATCAGACCTCAACAACCTTAATCTCCCTATTCTTTTCTAATCCCTAAAGAAATCAATCAACACAACCAACCCTTCACTAAAATCACCATCCACACTTAACTTATGCCCAGCACCCTTCACAATATGCAACTTAGCATTAGGAAAAACCTTCACCGCCCTTTCAGCAGCCCTAGGATCCACCACTTCATCTTCATCTCCCTGAATAATCAAAACAGGCATTTTAACCCTTCCAGCATTATCATACATAGAATAAGGATAAGACTTCTCAATGTAATCAAACGTCACGTCAAACCTTTTCTTGTGCTTATTGTAGTAAGGAACAATACCAGTTTCCTTAAATTCCTTCATCTCCTCTTCACTATATTCCCATTTTTTAGCATGTTCCTTATAATCCACAACAGGAGCCCTCAATACCATTCTCTTAATCTCAGGATGACCCATAGCCACAGCAAAAACAACCAACCCTCCATAACTCGTTCCAACCAAACTAATTTCCTTATACCCCAATCCCCTACAATAATCCATCGCCACCTCAACTTGCTTAATATAATTAGGAATACTAACACCACTCTCAAAATCCAAATCAGATTCCCCATGATTATCCAAATCAATCCTCAAGGCATTAATCCCAATCTTATTCAATTCTCTCGAAATCGTCAACGCCCCAGTCTCCTTGTTAGAACTAAAACCATGTACGACAATCACAATCTCCGAAGTATCATCAACCTCATGCAAAACTCCACAAATCTTTCCAAACTCCCCATCGAAAAACACCTTTGTCTTAACCATTACAATACAAAAAACACATACTATAAGAATATTACGCCCACAACAAAACCTTAAGCTTCTTACCCATAGAATAAAGAGCCCACAACACTTTTATAATTTACAGTACTATTCTCAAACCCACAAATTCTTTTAAAGTTCAAAAATCTTAACAAATCATGTCTAATGAAAAAGAAAGGTCAATGAAAACAACAAAAGACATTTTTACCCTAAATAAAGGTAGTGTTAGCAACAGAGAAATTTTTGAAGTATTCAGGAAGATTGCCGTTCTTACTGCAGAACATTGGATGTATAGCGAAATCCTGCAAAGGAGAGGAGACAATTATAGCCCAGTGCCAGTCAACGTATCTATGAATATGGCCCAAGGGGGACAAAATAATTCTGCACATCTAGTCAATCTGCCAGATTTAGCCAGAGACGCAATAATAGAAGCTCAAAAGCATAGAATAATATACAACCACAATGCCGAAGGTATTTATAGAGTTGTAGACGATAAGGCATCTTTAGAAGAAGGTGTTTATGTCATAACCCACAAGTCCACACCAAAATTCAAAATAGATATAAAAGATAAAGGACAATGGATTGCTAGCCCCATGGTCTTTAGTGGGCTAGAGGCAGAATGCACAACCCAGTGCACAACAAACTTCGAAGAATCGCCATACAAAGCCAATATTATCACAACAGTTCCAGCAAGATCTCGATCGGAGATAGAATCTTCGACAAAGAAAATATTTCAAGGTTTTCATTCTAGTCTTAAATCAGAATATGAGACAAGAGGCGCAATTTCTTCTCCATAAAGTAATTCCCCAATCCCAAATCTTAAAAACCACTTCCCATTCTCATTAACATGAACCTCAAAGAAATAAAAAACTGGAACACAGAAATAGAAACCGAAATCACAGATAACTGGAAAAAGGCAGACCTATTCAAGTTCAACCCAAAGACCAAGAAAAAAATCTACTCAATCGATACACCGCCCCCATACATCAACTCCCCAATCCATATGGGCCACGCAGTAACATATTGCTTCATGGACTTCTTCGCACGTTACAGACGAATGAAAGGACAAGAAGTTCTCTTCCCACTAGGCCTAGATCGAAACGGTTTACCAATAGAAATGGCAGCAGAAAAGAAATTCAAAGTCTCACCATTCGAAGTCGGCCGAGAAAAATTCGTAGAATACTGCGAAAAACTCCTATCCGAAGCATCAGCAGAATCAATCGACTCATTCGCAAAACTAGGAATCTCATTCTCATCTTACAAAGAAGGAAAAGAAATCGGAAACATTTACAACACAGACTCGCCAGAATACCGAACCCTAACACAATCAACTTTCATCGATCTCTACAAAAAAGGATTAATCTACGAAGCATCACGAATCAACAACTGGGACCCAAAACTAAGAACGACAATCGCAGACTCCGAAATCGAAAGAAAAGAAAAAGAAACAGATTTCAATTATATCAAATTCAAAGTAAAAGAAACAGGCAAATATATTACCATCGCCACCACTAGACCCGAGCTTCTATGTACTGCAGTATTGATAATTTATAATCCAAAAGATAATCGTTACAAAAATCTTAAAGGAAAGACGGCAATAGTACCAATTTTTAATATTGAAATTCCAATTATAGAACATGAGGACGCCGATCCAGATTTTGGTTCAGGCATTGCCTATATGAGTTCTAGCGGAGGAGACCAGGACGCAGTTAGATTTCTAAGGAAAATGGGAATCAAGCCAGTTTCCCCCATTGGAATGGACGGTTTAATGAACGAAAAAGCAGGTTTTCTCGAGGGATTAAAAACTAATGACGCCAGAAAAAAGATTATAGAAGAAATTAAAAATAATGACCTCATGGAAAAACAAGAAAAAATGACGCACTCAGTTCCAATCTCCGAAAGATCAAAAGCCGAAATCGAGTTCATCGAAATGCCAGAGTTCTACCTAAAGCAAATAGACTACAAAGACGACATGAGAAAAACAATCAAAGACATAAACTTCTATCCGGCAAACTCAAAAAAAATAATCGACACATGGATAGACACAATATCAATTGATTGGCCAATTTCACGAAGACGATACTACGCAACACCAGTCCCACTATGGTACTCTGAAAACATGATTGCACTAGCCCCACAAGGCAAATACATCGAACCATGGAAACAGTCTCCACCAACAAATGCAGAAGTCATCGACGCTGAATCAAAGAAAGTTTTAGGCACAGTAGCAGATTACCCAAAGAATAAATGGACAGGCGAAGAAAGAGTTCTAGACACTTGGTTCGACTCATCCATCTCTGAACTTAATATGTTAAAATATAAATCAGATGACGCGTTCTTCAAAAAAGCATACCCGGCAAGCTTAAGGCCACAAGGAAAAGAAATCGTAAGAACATGGCTATATTACACAGTCCTAAGAGGATTCCTAGAAACAGGCAAGGCGTGCTTCGAAGACACATGGATTCACCAACACATTCTAGACGGAAAAGGACGAAAAATGTCAAAGTCAGAGGGGAACGTAATAAACCCACAAGAAATTCTAAAAGAAGACGGAGCAGAAGCGCTAAGATTCTGGGCAGCAACCGAGGGAGATCTCTCCAAGGGAGATTTCATTTGTTCAAAAGATAAAATAAAAGCAGAAAGGAAATCCCTGAACAAATTATTAAATGTTTCAAAATTCGTAATGATGTTTGACAAGCCAAAAGAAAAACCAAAACTAACAACATTAGACCAACTATTCATCGACCACATAGAAAACTTAACAAAAGAATCAGATAAATCTTACAGCGTTTACGACTTCAACCATCCAGCACAAGATCTCAGAAAATTCCTATGGGACACACTCGCATCAAACTATATAGAATTAGTAAAAAATAGAACATACAACGAAAATAAAAAATTCACAGATGAAGAATCAGACTCCGCAAAATTCACATTACACTTCCTACTCGAAAGATTGCTAGCCTTACTATACCCAATCATTCCACAAATAACAACATTAATAGCAAAAGAAAAGGGAATAGACTTACTAACAGCAGAATGGCCAAAAGCAAAAGTAGGAAAATCAGATTTATCATTGATAGAAAAATTAGTAGATTTCAACAGCCAGATATGGAAAGCAAAAAAAGAAAAAGAAATATCCCTAAGAAATCCAATCGAAGGAATAAAAATTCCAAAAGAGTTAATGGCATTCGAGAAAGACCTAAAAGCATGTCACAGCATTTGACCCAAACTTCTATAAATAAATCTCCCATCTCTATACTATGAACGAAGCACAAAAATATGAACTAGAAGCTACCCTTGAGGAGCTCGAAGGATACCGAGGCAGACACACAGAACTGATCACGGTATTAATCCCAGCCGGAGCTACACTAACCCAAACAACAAAACAACTAGAAGACGAAAAAGGAACAGCGACAAACATCAAGTCCAGCGGAACAAGAAAAAACGTAATCAATGCTTTAGAACGAGCAATCCGAAAATTAAAAGAAATTAAAAGAACACCCACAAACGGATTAGCAGTATATTCAGGGAACGTCACATTAGCAGACGGTAAAGAGTCCCTAGAAGTCTGGGCAATCGAACCCCCTAAAAAATTGAAAATCAAAATTTACAGATGTGACCAAACATTCGTCCTAGATCCATTAAAAGAAATGCTAGAAACAGACGAAGTCTACGGACTTTTAATCATCGAGCGAAACGAAGCAACAATAGGAATGCTAGACGGCAAGCACATAAAACAATTACAAAACATGACTTCAGGTATCCCAGGAAAAACAAAATGTGGTGGACAATCAGCCCAAAGATTCGCACGTATCAGGGAAAGCGCAGCAAAAGAATTCTTTAAGAGAGTGGCAGAAGCAATGAAAACCCACTTCTGGGATAACAAGAAACTAAAAGGAATCCTCGTCGGCGGACCAATCCCAACAAAAGACGAATTTTTAGTCCAAGGTCAGTTGGTAACACAATTGAAAAACAAAGTAATAGCGGTAAAAGACATCGGCGGAACCGGGATGCACGGACTCCAAGAATTAGTCGAACGTTGCGAAGACGTCTTAGCCGAACAAGAAATCACAAAACAAAGAGTAGTCCTAGACCTATTTTTTGAAAAATTAGCAAAAGAACCAAACAAAGTTTCATACGGCGAAGCCGAAGTCGAAGACAGATTAAACCGAGGAGCAGTAGACAAGCTAATCATTTCCAAAACATTATCAAGAGAAAAAGTAAAGATGTTAGAAAAATTAGCAAAGGCATCTTCAACAGAAATTCACATCGTGACAAACGAAACCGCAGAAGGAGTCCAATTCGACAACCTAGGTGGAGTGGCAGGAATTCTAAGATTTGAAATCCACGATTAACTTTTAAAACACTATTAACATATAATACCATGGAAGAAGAAACAACACATACAGCACCCGTAATCACAGAATCGACAGCAGTGGAAATTGAAAACGAATTCGAAACAAACGAAAAAAATTCTGAAGAGAAAGTCGAAGCCGCACTTTTCATCGCAGGCCGTTTTCTAACCCTACAAGAACTAATGATGCTAACCGACATCAACCCAATCATGCTAAAAGAAATTCTACACCGTCTTCTAAAAAAATACTCAACAGGAGTCCTCAGAATAATCCAAAGAAGCAACGCCTACAAAATGGACATCGCGGAACAATACCATTACCTAATCAACAAACTAGCAACAGGCTCAGCAGAATTCACAAAAGCAGAACAAGAAACCCTCGCTATCATCGCATACAAGCAACCAATTAAACAATCCGTCATAATTAAAATCCGAGGCAACAAATCCTACGACCACATCAAAAAATTCAGACAACTAGGTTTAGTCATCGCAAAAAGAATAGGTCACACTTTAGACCTCTCACTCTCCGAAGAATTCTACGAGTACTTCAACGTCCACAACAAAGAACCTAAAGAAAACACAGAGGCTGAATAATGGAATTCCTAACAATTCTATACTTCGTCTACACATTCATAGCATTCTACTTTCTAATGATATACGTCCTGACATATTTCCAAAACCGAAGACACATCTACGAAACAATCGAACCCAACAAAATCAGATCACTAAGCATAGTCATCCCATGCTTCAACGAAGAAAAAAACATAGGAAAAAACATCGAAGCATTCCTCGCATCAAATTACAAAGGACTAAAAAAATTAATAATTGTAGATGATTGCAGCACAGATAACTCTTACGAGATAATAAAACAATACGCAAAAAAATACCCAAGAGTAATAGCCCTTCAAACACCAAAGAATACAGGTCGTGCAGCAGGTGCAAAAAATTTCGGAATCAAATATGTCAAAACAGAACTAATAGGTTTCAGCGACGCTGATTCATTACCAAACAAAAATGCAATTTCTAAGATGATTGGAGTATTTAATGACACAAAAGTCGGAGGGGTAACTTCCCGTGTTTTTGTAAACGCCCCAAAAAATTATCTAACAAGAATACAGGCAATTGAATTCAAAATAATAGCATTCACAAGAAAACTTTTAGAATTCCTAGACGCAATATACGTAACAACAGGACCACTAAGTATCTACAGAAAAAAGGCATTCGACCAAGTCGGTGACTTTGACATAAACAATCTAACAGAAGACATCGAACTAACATGGCATCTTGTATCAAAAGGCTGGAAAGTAAAAATGTCAATCCCGGCAGTCATTCGATCATATGTTCCAACAACAATCAAGACGTGGTTCCATCAAAGAATCAGATGGAATGTAGGCGGAATACAAACAGTCGCAAAGTACAGAAAAAAATTCTTCGAAACAGGAATGCTCGGAATTTTCATAATGCCGTTCTTCGTTTTATCATGGTTCCTCGGTCTCACCGGTCTAGTCTTCCTAACATATCGTCTAACAAGATTCATAATGATGAAATTTTTAGTCGCCAAATATTCGGTAGCCGCACAAGTCGCCCTGGTCTCAATGGAAGACTTCTCCCTAAACCCAAGCATCTTATTCATCTTCGGTATAACACTTTTCTCTCTAGGTCTAGCCTATACAGTCGTTGCATTAGCACACTCAAAAGAGTCCGGAAGGATAATCGGTCACTCAATTCTCGACATCTTTATATACTCATTTTTCTATTTGCTCATGTACCCACCGTTGCTAATTGTATCTTTCTACAAATATCTTCGCGGCTACAACACTTGGTAAAATCCGCAGCAACCGAAGGGCGACCGGATTTAACGCGTGGCTTTGCCACAAGACAAATAAAAAATCAAAAACAAAATGCTAAAAAGTAAAAAAAACGTTCTCTGGGAAGCGCTAATAGTTACAATAGTGATATTCTTAATCGGAATTTTCTTAGGAATGTTGATAGAAACGGGAAATTCAAACAAGATAAGTAATCTTTATGCTAGGTCAGAAATAAGTCTAGCAGATGGAACCGCGACCCTACAGCTATTCGAAGATTACAACTTAAGCTGTGAGACAATAATACAAAGCAATATAGCTTTTGCAAATAAGGTATATGATGAGGCAAAACTATTAGAAGAATATGATGCATCAGGAAAACTCTCAGACAGTATTAAACTCCTTCATAAAAAATATGACCTTCTACGAACAATGCTATGGATCAATAACCAAAACTTCATAAAAATATGTGATAACTACAATCTCGTAGTCTATCTCTACGAATACGAAACCGAAGACACTAACAAAAAAGCAACACAAAAAGTTTTCTCAAAAATTCTCCTAGATATAAAAATGGAAAACGAAAACATGATTCTCATACCAATTGCAGCCGATCAAGAGATAATCTCTTTAAATCTGCTAATAGAAGAATATGACATAAAACAATTCCCAGCAGTCGTAATAAACAATGAAAAAATTCTCTATAATCTAGACGATTTAAGAGAAGAATTTAACTAATCTTATAAATCCTCGATAGTCCCCAGTCCCAATCACATTCAAAAATTCTCTCAAAATTATTTTCCCATTCAATCAAAGCTTCTTCATTCTCTTCAATATAAAGAGGCATATTAACACTCGTATAGAGAAGATAGGTTTCCTCTCCTTTCGCTCGTCCTTGAATATTTTCAACACTCTTCCCTGGCAAAAACGCAGTCCTTTTTCCTGTATAGAAATAAACAACTGCCGACTCATCATTAATTACAAGAACATCCCCAGGAATCTCCGCAATAAAATCCAATGCTTCGCCATAACACTTATTGTTACCGTTGTATGAGTCAGAAAACAAATAATACCCTTGAGATGCAATAGACCCAATAGCAATAACAGAAACAATCCCGATAATTAACTCTTTTTTGCCAATCCTAGAAATATACCTCGCAGACAAAATGCAAACAGGAATCACCAGCGGTAAAAGGAACCTCTGTTCTTTGTGTGCTATAAAAAAGGAAAAAAACAAAAATACAAAAAAGAAAATTCCCATAAACAAACTCCCTCTCTCTCGAAATTTTTTCTTAATTTCAGAAGCCAAGCCAAACAAAAACAAAATTCCTATAGCTGAAAACATCATAAACCAATATTTAAAATAAAACAAATGCCCCTGCACTCCTCCCCAATATTTCGCCGCAACCCCACCATGAATAAATGCTCCCAAAAAATTCCCATAAAACGCAATCCCATAAATAAACCACGGAATCAAAACTACAAAAAAAGAAATCAAAGTATAGACAACCCCCCGAATATTCTTAGAAAAACTTTTTTTCATAAGTAAATAAATAGGAAAAATCGGCAAAATCCATAAAATAGTATAACGCGCCAAAACACCAAGTCCCAACAAGACCCCACAAACAAAAGCATAATTAACATGACCATCCTCAAACGCTTTCCAAAACGCAAGAGACCCAAGCAAAACAAAAAAGATAGCATAAACTCCCGTAAGAACAAACCCACTATTTATGACATGCAAAGGAATCAGCGCCAAAAAAAGCGCAGAAAAAATTCCAACATCCTCATTAAACATTTTTTTGCCAAGCAAATAAATTAAAAAAACACTCAAAGCCCCAATTAGCGGAATAAAAAATATTATCAAGCTCTCAATATTCAACAAATAAAAAATAGACAAAGTATAAGGAAGCAGCGGTGCTCTAAATCCAATATTCGGCCACCCATATTTCCCATCTCCTCCAGGAATAAAATCACTCCATCCCGCACCCTCTAAAGAATAATGCAAAGGATCCTCGCTCAAATCATGCCCAAGATTAGCATAAACAGTTTCATCCCAGATTCGAACGGGTGTATGAAACGCGAACCCAACCCGAAACACCAACGCCAAAATAACAATTACCCAAATCAAATGAGCCTTTTTCATTTTCTAAAAGTCCAAATTTTATTTCCAACATAATTAAATATCATCGACAATAAAATAGCGATTGCTTGCGCCAACATGTAATGAATGCCAACATTCTCAACTAATGCAAACAAAATACCCAAATTAATACCCAAAGTTACAATACTCACAACAAAGAACTGCACAAACTTCCGAGCAATCTTATGCCCTATTTTCTCATTAAAAGTCCAAACCTTATTCAATAAATAATTACTCGTAGCAGCCAAAACAAAAGCCACAACAGCAGAGCCCATATAATGTACGCCCAAAAACCTCGTCATTAAATAAAATACCATCAAATTAAGAACAGCCCCGCTAAGACCCACAATTCCAAATTTAAAAAACTCATAAAGCCCAGGATATTCTCTCTTAAAATACCCCCAAAGATTTAACAGATAAAATCTAATCTCTTTAACGCTCGCCTTACTCTTACCTTCCGCGCGATTCACAAACGTTATCGGAACCTCCTTAATCTTTTTCACCTTCATTTTCACAGCAACCTCCAAAAGAATCTTAAATCCTTTAGCATCCAAATCATCAATATTAACCATATCTCTACGAATCATGAAATACCCGGACATAGGATCTTTAATCTTCGTAAACACTTTGGCCAAAAGCGTAGACCCCTTAGAGCAAAAAAGACGACCAAAACCCCATCCCTCAATTTTACCACCCTTAACATATCGGCTCCCCACGGCCATATCAAAATTATCCCTCCTAATTGAATTATAAAGTTCATGAATCTTGTCAACAGGATGACTCAGGTCAGCATCCATCACCCCGATAACATCCCCTTTACTAATCTTCCAACCTTCAATCACCGCCGAAGAAAGCCCAAGCTTTCCCAACCTTCTAATCAAATCCAACTTCGGAAATTTCTTCTTCAGTCCCTCAACAATCTCCCAAGTTTTATCAGGAGAATTATCATCAACAACAATCACCTCTCCGTCTATTTTATTTTCCTCAAACTCGAAAAAAATCTTCCGAACCAACTTTGAAATATTTCCAGCCTCATTATAAGTCGGAACGACAATCGAAACATCCATCACTAGAAACACACGACATTGTTTATAACTCTTCTTAACATATATACCGAACCACATATTTCTTTAAAAAATAAAAAACCCCCTTATTTCCATGAGATTAAATCAAAACGGAGTTTTGGAAAGAGTTTTTCTACTTGCGAGAAATTTCTTTTTTCAAAAAAGAAAGAAATCATGAGATGTATCATATGCAAAAAAGAATCAGATGAAGTAGAACTTTTCAAAGGCGTACAAGTTGACGGCATGGTAATGGTCTGCGCCGAATGTGCAGAGCATGAAGGCATTCCAATAATCAAACAACCATCAGAATCTCAACTAGACAAAGCAGACGAAAGATACACAGTCCGAGAAAGAATGGAACGAATGTCAGGAATGCATGATACAACCGAAATCAGCGATGACCAAATGGTCACTCAAGGCAACCTAGCAAAATTACGAGTCCCAGCCCCAAAGCAACAACACGAAGACATTTTAGACAATTACTACTGGACACTAAACCTAGCAAGACGAAGAAGAAAATTAACAACGAGCCAACTTGCAGAAAAAATGCACATCGCCCCCCAATTAATCAGAGACATCGAAAAAGGAAAACTCCCTGAAAACTTTGAAGAATTATTCATAAAACTAGAAGCATACCTAGGAATCAAACTCCTAAAGAACCACGCCAGACAAATAAACTTCACAAGAACAGTTGATGAGCAAAAAGAAATATTAGATAACGTTCGTGAAAAAATGGGAATGCCAGAACCAATAAAAGAATCAATAAATGAATATCATAAAGATGATTTAGCATTCAAAGAAAAATTATCAAAAGGAGAAATCGATTTTTCAAAAAGAGAAGAATTATCTACCGTAACCTTAAACGATTTAGTAGATAGAAAAAAGAAAATGGAAAAAGAATCAATAATCAAAAAAGTAAAAGCCGAAGAAGACGCAATGCTCGGTGAAGACCTAGACCTAGATTTAGACGACGACTCATTATTATAAATTTCTAAAAATTAATCAACCCAAATATCTCAATCTACCCGGTCTCGGCTCATAAATCAAACCCTCTTCAAGCAACTTCTTAACCTCAGAATTAATCGCATCAGGACTCGCCTCAGTATCCATAATTATCGCATCAACATCAATACCACCCTCAGTCTCAGCCCCCTTAATCTTATCCATAATAGAATTCTTCAAACCAGAATCTTTACTATCACCAGCCGGCATATCCTTCCTCGCATTCTGAATCTCCAACTTCCTAACAAGCAACCACCGAGCATCAACTTTCTTAACAACCTCAGGAATCAAATACAACTCGCCATTCCACTCCCGCATATTCCCAACAATCTGCAAAGTATCCCCCTGCAAAATTTCCTTAAACATCTCAACATCCTCACCAAAAACCTTCAACTTCAACTGCCCCGACGCATCATCAACAGTCAAACTCGCAAACTGCTTCTCCCCCTCCTGAATATACTTATCAACACAATTCGCCAAAATATTAACCCTCACAACCTTCTTGTCCCCCAACTCTAAAAACAAAAACTTCCCCTCATCCATCATCGGCACGCCCCTCAAAACATCACCAATACGCATCTTATACGCAATATTCCTCTTTCTAATTTCACTATTAGCGACCGAAGCCCCAGCATCTCCTTCCATTAGTGAAATTAACAACTCGACTTTATAAGGATTATTGAGATTGAGTTAGGTTAAAATAAAATTCTCAAAAAATAAAGATATTTAAATCAACAATTATTAACTCTAATATGGTTTGTAAAACGAATAAAGGACAACTAAGGAAGAATTGTTTTGGAGCTGGAACAAGTACGGGTAAAACATGGATGGAAAGAATGAAGCCAGATTTCATGAAAAAGAAAAAACCAAAAAAGAAATCAAAAAAGAAATAAACAATATATAGTTATCACCTGCTTGTCCACCATCTTCTAAATTTATTAAACAAGGAGTTTGCTATAAAAAATAAACTTACTATAAAAACAAATACCGAGACTACTGCCAGTTCTTTTTTTGAATCATCAAAAACTGCGATAAGAAGAAGAATTATTGATACAATTATCCCAAGATAACCCATAATTTTGCTTATCATATATTTTTCATTATGTGTCCTATATTGGTAATGCTGATAATCTTCATTAATATTGTGATTTCTTGTCATAAAACAACTATAATATTAAACTTTAAAAATATAACTAAAAATAGATTTACTACATCCTCTGCACATACCCTCTCTTCGGCCTAAACAAATCCCCACTCTTCAACAACTTCCCAACAACCTCATCAACCTCAGCCTCACTAACCTTCCCATCCAAAGCCTTCGTCAACTCCTCCAACGGAATCAACTTACCCATCTTCTTCTCCAACTCCTCAAGAGCATCCTGCACATAATGAATCTTATTCCGCGCCGAAGCCCCAGTTCCAGTAATCTTATCAATATCAAAAGTCTTCGTATCCTTATCATACCCAACCTGCATCAAATAACTCTTCGTCAACTCAATCGCCGCAATCGCGTCCTTAACCTCAACAGTATCCGACAACCTCATACGAGCATGCGCCTCACTCAACCGAACCATCGCTTCCAACTGCCTCGCCCCAATCGCAATCTGTTTGCTCGGTCCCTCTCCAATCTGCGGCATATTCCTCAACCCAACATAAAAATCCTTCATACTCTTCACAGCCTCCTCAGTCAAAACAGGATTAAACTTCTGCTTAGCATACGAAATATACTTCTTCAACAAATCATTATCAATAACATCATGCTTCGCCGCCTGCCGATGCTCCAACAAAACATGGTCCGCAATCGCCGCATCACTATCCCGACTCGGAATATCTCTCATAATAAAAATCGCATCAAAACGCGAAAGCAAAGACGGCGCCAAATTAACCTGCTTCGGAATAGACTGCTGCGGATCAAACCGACCAAACTTAGGATTGGCAGCCGCCAATACAGAAGTCTGCGCCCGCAAAGTCGCCTGAACCGTCGCCTTCGAAATCGTAATAGTCTGCTGCTCCATCGCTTCATGCATCGCACTCCTATCCTCCTCATCCATCTTATCAAACTCATCAATACAAAGCAAACCCTTATTCGCCAAAACTATCGCCCCAGCCTCAAGTCCCCATCCCTTCAAAATATCATCCTTCACAACCGCAGCAGTCAACCCAGCAGCCGAAGCCGACTTACCAGAAACATACCGAGCCTTCGGCGCAACATTAGAAATAAAACTCAACATAACAGACTTCGCAACACCCGGATCCCCCACAAGCAAAACATGAACATCCCCCCTCATCTTCGTTCCATCACTCCTCGTCTTCTTAACCCCCCCAAACAACTGAAACGCCAAAGCAGTCTTAACCTCATCCTTTCCCCAAATCGACGGAGCAATACTCCCAATCATCTTCTTCATCAAATCAGGCGACCCAGCCAACTCCTTAATCGCCCGCTCATCCTCCTCATCAATATCAATATCCTCAAAACTCTCATCCAACGGAATAAGATTATTCGCCTCAATCGCCAAATCAAACCGAGTCAACATCGCACCCGAAGAAGCAGTAATCGCAATCTCTTTTAAAATACCAATAATCTTAACCCGACTTCCAGGCGTCGTCCTCATCTCCATCGTAGGATCAACCAAATCTTCCTTCAGAAAAATCGTCATCCGCTTAGGCTGCTCCCCGCCATGCAAATTATCCGAAGCTTCCTCAACAGTAATAACCTGCGCATCAACCATATCCTTAGACAATTCCTTAAATCCACCTCGACGACCACACGAACATCTCGACGGCTCCTTAAACTTCTTATCAATTTGCAAAACAGAAATAATAGTACCACATGACGGACACTCAAACTTAGCATTAGTAACCAACGGCCGAACCTCCGACGCCTGCCGAACAATCCCCTCAATCGAAATCATCTTCCCCAAATGCTTCGAACGAATATTCCGAATAAAAAGTTCCTGCCCCTTAGACATACTCATAAACCGAGCCCGCGCATCATTCGGCGCCCACTCAAGTTCCTCAAGCCCAATCTCCAACAACTGAATCGTCTCCTCAGGCCGCTCAATCAAAGCCTCCGACAACTCAGGCGAATGCGCCGAGAACTCATCAAAATCAATATGCACAACCTTGTTCTCCCCAGTCACCCCACGAACAATCTCCGCCCGGTTCACCTCAAAAAATTCCTTAGCCTCGCTCAAAAGATCATCCTGCCCCGAATCCATCACCTTAACCTTCTCTTCTTCACCAACACCATCCCCAACTTCTTCTTCCATACCGAAATCAAGAATCCCCCACTTAAAAATAAATCTATCCTAGAAAGTATATATCAATTAAACACGAACTCCGACCTAGCAAAAACACTAGCCTCATTCGTCTTCTTGTATACCCCAATAAACTTACCCTTACAAAACGCAGCAAAAAAATCCCCCGGCACAACATCAGACTTACTCTTCACATTACTAATCAACAATGGCTTCCCAATATGCAACGCCCTAATCGCAGACTTATCAACCTCAACAACAGGCAACACTTTCTTAATCGCCTCCTCAGCCGGAATCAACATCTTCTTCAAACCTTCCTCGTCCCCGTTCTTATACTTATCAACAGCCGATTTAAAATCAAACAAATTAACCAAAGTACTCTCATCAAAAATCCCAGCCTCAGTCCTCCTCAACTCACCCATATGCGCCCCACCAATCATCTCTCCCAAATCCGAACACAACTTCCTAATATATGTCCCACCCTCAACACGACACTCAAACAAAAACGACCTACCATCAGAACCAGCCTCAATCAGTTTCCAACTATAAACAGTTCTCTCCCTCTCCTGAACCTTAACAGCCGACCGATGCGGCGGCGTCTGCTTAATCTTCCCAATAAAATTATCATCAATCAATTCCTGCAACTTCTTAATATCCTGCTCCTTATGCGTCTCCAAAACCCCGACATAAGTTTTATCGTGCTTAATAAAATACCCAGCCAACTTACAAGCTCGCCCAAGTGTAACAGGCAAAACCCCACTAACCTTCGGATCCAAAGTCCCCATATGCGAAGTCTTCTTCAACCCCAACTGCCGCCGAACAAACTCCGAAACCGAATACGACGTAGGCCCCGAGCCTTTAGCTCCTTGACTAGATTTAGATTCACGAGGAGCTGAAGGCGAGTTAGACTTGTCAATATTAATCAAACTAAAGTTTAGTAAGTCTTTCATAAAACTAAATAGAATCCTAACTTAAAAACTTACTTCTTCAAAACCTTCCGAACTGGCATCGTCTTATGACATGAACCATTTAACAAATTCATCGGGTATGTCGACAAAATTAAACATCATATATAATTTTTCCTCAGTAAGTCTGTAAAAATCTTTTGCCTCATCAAAAGATATAGTAAAAGGTCTACGGCTAGTATATCTTTCTGCGAACAATCCATCAGCAGGATGCCCAAAGTCAAGGTTAGTACACCTTTCTTTTCTCCCAGAAATATATATGACATCCATCGGAATTGGGGGTGATGGTCCGAGTAGTCCCTCATGGTAAAAACCAGAAATAGGATTATCAAAATTCAATACCTCAGTTAAATCATCAGTTGCTTCCAATTCTTTTGACATATAAAAAGACTAAGATTACACTTTAAAAAAATATATGTTCTAACCTTTACTTCTTCAACGACTTTCGAACAGGCATAGTCTTCTTCGCATGCGAACCCTTAGCAGTATGCTGAACATTCTTAGCCATACTCTTTTCAGTCTTAGCATCCATCTCAGAACCAGCCTTAACATCTTCTTTCTCTTCAGTCTTATCCGCAACACCATCCTTATCAGCATCCTCTTCAACCTTTTTCTCAGCCTTCTTAGGAGCCTTAACATTAGCCTTCTCAGATTCAGCTTTCTTTCGAGCCTCTCGAGCAATCTTGAAACCAACATACGCAGGAATCTCAGCTAACTCAACATAAACAATCCCATCAATCTTCTTTGCCTTAACCTTAATCTTGTTCATAGGCTTCTTAATTCCCCTGAACCAAATCTCGTTATTCAAATTAATATCAACCTTAACCTTATTCAAATCCCTATCCCGAACACCCATATGCCGAACCATAAATTCCCTCAAAACCTTAACAGCCTTCTTCGCCCTTCTATAATGAGGAACATTCAAAACGCCCCTCTTCAAAGGAACAACATATTCTCTCTCTAGTTCAACTTTACTCTCAACCTTTTTCTCTTTCTTAACCTTAGCAACCGCAGGCTTAGATTCCTTCTTTATATTCTCTTTAATCTTATTCGGATCGGCCTTCAGAACAGTTTTCACCATATCTTTTGTTTTTTCAATCTCAACAGTTTTACCTTCAGCCTCAGCAATAGCAGCCTTATTCTCAGGAGTATCCTTAACATCATCAAGCTTCTTAACTTCCTTTTTCTCTTCCACTTTAGTTTCTTTATCTTCTGCCATTATCCTAAATTCGCCTTCCTCATCTTTCGCGGTTTAATTTTCAAACTAGTCCTATTCCAACTTCTCTTAACATGAGTAATTCTAGACGGATGAACCTTCTTCCCCTTTCCGTACTTCTTCATAACTGCCCAAAACGGAGCCCACTTCGTCTGCCTCTGCGCCTTATCCAAATGCCTCTTCTTGCTACTAGCCATCTTAGCTTTTCTACTCGGCATCTTTCTCAACCTCCTCAACAGCTTCTTCAGTAATATCTTTCTCAACTTCTGTCTCACTCTTATCCTCATCTTCCTGAACTTCTTCCTCTCCTTTATCTTCCTCAATCTCAACAGCCTCTTCAACAGCATCAGCCGCTTCTTCCAAGTTAGCATCCTGAGGATCAACAATCTCCATAGGCTTTACACTAACATCCTCAAAATTCAATCCCTTCTTTTCCTCAACCTCAATAGCATCCAAAAAGTCCCGACCAGCCACAGTCAACCTTCGACCATGCTGCATTCTCGTAACCTTCTCAACCAAACCAGCCGCTTCAGCTTGCTGCAAAATAACTCGAATAATCTTTCCACCAGATTTGAAAAACTTATCAGGCCTTCCACCTCGATCCTTTCGAGAACCGTACTTAGTCCTTAACTTTCCAACTCCAACAACACCCTTAATATACAACTGCCTCAAAATCGAAGCCGCTCTAGTATACCAAAAATCATCCATAGCAGGAGGCCTCTCTCGAGAAACACCAGTCTTAACATAATTCGCCCATTCAGGAACCTCAAACTCCGCAACATTCTTCAAAGCCTCAGCCAAAGCTGGAATAAACTTCACAGGATCTTTCGTAAATATTGTTCGTGCCATATTATTTGTAGGCTCTTCTTTCGAAGATAGACAAGCCGAAGCTCGTTAACCTAATATCCCTTGAGAATTTTGATTTATAAAACTATCGCTTCCGAAGTTCAAAATTCTCTTTAATCTCAGCACCTAATCTTTTCTCCAACTCAGCAACCTTTCCCCTCAATAGAGCCTTCTCTACTTCCTCCCTAGTAACCTCCACCCCCCTTAATTGCACCATCACATAATCCAAGGCACCATGTTCTCCACGAGCCACCCCATCTAACGTACCCCTAATAAGACCAACGTAATGCTCCCCATCAACAACCATCTGATGCTCACTAGGATCACTATCTCTATAAACCTTAAACCTCTCATCACGGCTAGTATAAAACGGATCCCCAAGACTAGCAAACTTATCTTCTCCCATAAAATCTCAACCCAAGAATACTTTATAAAAATTTATATCCTAAAGAATTACCGTTGCATCTTCCGATACTTAACAACCGTCAAAACATAACCAACCAACTTGTAATCATATTTCTTCCCAAGAGCATCAACCAAATCATCACCAATCTTCTCAGCGTCCTTCTTATTCCGACACGCCGACTTCAAAATCGAAATCTTAACCAAAGTCTCACCCTCAAAAATAGATTTAACCTGCTCAATAAACGCAGGCGTAAGCCCATTCTTCCCAAGCTGCAATCTCTTTATCTGTTTCATGTTAACACAGCTTACTAAAAGTTATAAACCATTTAAACCTTCCCAATCAATGGAACCAAAAAAATTCGGACTAATCGGACACCCAGTCGGCCACAGCCTATCCGCAGTAATGCACAACGCAGTCTTCAAAGAATTAAATCTCCCACACACATACGAAGCATTCAATGTCACCCCGGAAAATCTAAAAGAATTCATAGAAACAACAGACCTCGACGGCATGAACGTGACAATCCCACACAAAGTCGAAGTCATGAAACTAGTTGACGACCTAGACCAATCCGCAATCGACATCAAAGCAGTAAACACAATACAATTCAACAATAAAAAAATCGGCCACAACACAGACGGCTTCGGATTCTCACACTCCCTAGAAGAAGAGGGAATAACCTTAGAAGAAAAAAACGTATTAGTTGTCGGAGCCGGCGGCGCCTCACGAGCAATCCTAGTTTCCCTAGTCAACAACAAAGCAAATGTAACATTAACAAACAGGACAAGACAAAAAGCCGAAGATCTCATTAAAGAATTAAACCTCGACATTAAAATCGCAGACTACAATCCAGAATCTCTAAAACAAATCCTAAAAGAAACTGATATTATAGTAAATACAACTTCCATAGGAATGCACCCAAATACAAAAGCAACACCAGTCCCAAAAGAACTCCTAAAACCAAACCACATAATCTTCGACGCAGTCTACAACCCACTAAAAACAAAACTAATCCAAGACGCCGAAAGCATAGGTTGCAAAACAATCAGCGGCGTAAACATGCTAGTCCACCAAGGAGCACAGTCATTAAGAATCTGGCTCGGCATCGAACCACCAATCCAAACAATGAAAGACGCAGTCCTAGAAAATCTGAAATGAATCTTTGTCTTCACTATCTTTTAGAAGCATCTATAGCTTCCAATATTCCTGCCTGAATTTCTTCCCCAAACGCAGGTTTCCCAACATAAGCACAAGCCAATTTAGGTGCTTCCGTGAGCACATCCCCTCTAATCTGAGTTGAGAAATATAGTAACGGAGCTTTAAGAGAAATACTCTCATAACGACCATCGCGAATATTGAGCCCAACAGTAACACCTAACTTATATTCGTCCCCCGTAAGCCTACTTCCATTTTTTATAAGACTATCAGTCCATGCCCCATCAGAATCTCCAAGATCATCCACTAAAAGTACCTCAGAAACAATTACTATATCTTGGAGACCAGAAAAGTTCCCTTCCTTTTCAGCCCTCTCAAACGAAACACGATCTTTAAAGGATAAAACGTTATGGCCATACTCCTCTTGAAGAAGGCTCCTTGTACCTTTCCTAATTGCAGGACTACTATCTAAATGAATTATATCCATAAAAATCAATATTATTCCCCTTTATAACTATTATTATACTACAAAAATCCCTAATCTAAATCCTCTTTACCTACCCCATCACTCCGCAACTCTTTCTCAAACTTCAAAATATCAACAGCCTTCACCTTAATCTTCTCCTGTTTCCTAACACCCCAAGTCCCAGCCTTCATAATATTTTCCTTATTCATATCACTCCGCAAAAACTTATTCACAACAACATCCATCTTCGTATTCCGCCACTCCTGAGAATACTTCGCACAAAAAACCGCAGCCTCTTTCAAATCTTTCTTAGACGGATTCTCACCAACATTAACAAACGGACTCCCCGGCGCATCAGTATGCAACATCACATCCTTCGACCCAGCCCGATTAACCAACTCATCATTACTCTCGGCATTCTTCCCACCAAGCACACGCAACTCCGAACCCGTAATATACTCTCTAAAATTTACCATAAATAAAATAGGGAAACCAACTTTAAAAATTACTCTATCTAGAATTCGTCTTCTTCGGTCTCAGCATTCTTCGCAATCTCTTTAATCCTCTTCAAAGCAGCACGAACATTCTTATTCAACTGAACCATCGAATCATCAAGCTGAGCCTTGTTCTTCGTCCCCGTACAAACCAACTTACCATTACTAAAAAGCAAAAATGTCGCAGTAGGATCTTCCAACTTGTAAACCAATCCAGGAAACTGCTCAGGCTCATACTCAGTATTCTCAAGCTCCAAAGCCAAAGTATTCAAATTCAAACTTAAATTAATCGCACCAGAAGCTACAATATTCTGAACAGTAATCTTCGGCTTAATAGTAACATTAACACCAATCTTCCTCAACTGCTTAATAACCTGCTGCACAACATCACGAACCTGAGCAACCGACTTCGTCCCCGTACAAACCAAATTACCAGAACTAAAAACCAAAACCGCAGACTTAGGCTTCTTCACCCTTAAAACCAAACCAGGAAAAGTATCAGGATTATATTCAGTATTCGGCTGCGTCCTCGCCAACTTAGTCAACGAAACATCCTTCTCCAAAGACGTAGTCGCAACAATATTCTGAACCTTTAAAGAAGTATCTTTTGTAGAACTCGATTTTTTCGCTACTGCCATTAAATAAACATAATAATTTTCCTTTATAAAGGTTTCCGCAGAAACTTTATCCATGAAACATTTCCAATGTTACTTTATAAAGGCACCGATTTAATCGACGGACATTTTACTTCGCCTCTTCCTCCACTTCCCCAACCGTAGCAATATCACTAACGCCCCGATCTTCACGCAACCGAGTAATCCGCGGAAACCTCAAAGCATAACCAGACGAATAAGTCGGCGACTTCTGAATATCCTGATACTTAACCGTCACAACAATCTCAGGCTTAACCTTAATTTTCCGCCCATCAACCTCAACAACCAACTTCTCCAACATATCAGTCATTTCCCCAAAACTTAAACCCTCATCTGGCTTTTCCTTCAATCCAGTAGAAACTTTCCCAATCTCCAACAACTCACCATCATCTCTACAAGCAACATCAAACGAAGTCAACCATCCAGCCCTCTTCCCAGTCCCCCACTCAGCCCCGGTAATCACCAAATCAAAATCATTATCCTCAGGCTTCAACTTAACAGCGTGCCCAATCCTAGCCCCCGGCTTATACGGCGCAATCAAACTCTTTCCCATCAATCCCTCCTGATTATCATTCAAAGCCTTCTCATAAAACACCTCAACCTCCGCCGCATCATCAGTAACAATCTGCTCAGCCAAAACAATCTTAAATTTTTCCTCACGAACAATCCGTTCAATCAAAGCCCGCCTCTCCTTAAACGGCTTCTCAATCAAACTATCCCCATTATAATAAATAATATCAAACACCGCCAACTCAATCGGCAACAACTTCCGCATCTCATCAATCCCATACTTCCGCCGAATCCGTTGGCTTATTGCCTGAAACTCGCTATACTCCTTCGTCTTCGCATCAAAACCAACTGCCTCAGCGTCGAGCATAAAACTATCCCCAGTCACATGACTCTCAACATACTCCACAATCTCAGGAAACTGCTTCGTCACTTCCTCAAGCCGCCGAGTAAAAATCTTAACACGCCCACCCTTTTCCTTATTAATCATAACCCGAAACCCATCATACTTATATTCAAACGCCGCAGGTTGTCCAACAATCTTAAACGCGTCCTCAACATTTTTCGCTTTCGGAAACAACATAACCTTCACGGGCTTCCCCGGCTTCAACTTAATCTTCTCAAGCGAATCATTACAAGCCCGCTCGAAAACCTCAGCAAAATCCGTCGCCTTATCATAAGCTTCCTGAACAGCCTGAGAACAAACCTTCTTGTCATCCATATCCTTCGGAGCAAAACAATGCAAAACAATAGCATCACGCAAAAGCCCGGAGCCAACACCAATTTTCAAATCACTCAAAACAGTTCGAACAACATACTTAGCCTCAGTTGGCGTCGCTGAATGCAACAAATCAACAATATAACCAATCTTCTGATCAACAGTCCCCTTCCCCTCAATCGTCGTCAACTTCTTCAAATTCTCAACAACTTTCTCAACACTCAACTTCCCAGAGAATAAAGCAGTCTGTTTTTTCTTCCCATCCAAAACCGATTCAGCAACCTTACCCAAATCACCAAGCTCCTTAAACTCATCAACAACTTCCGGTTCCCCAACCCCAGCAGCCTTACCAATCGCCTTAATAATCAACTGATGAGAAATCCCAAGCTCACGATTATCATAATCCGCAAACAACCGACCCTGCAAAAGATAAATCAACTCCGGCTCACCATGAATCTCCCCCAAAAAATCTGCCAATATATCAGTCTTCTCCAAACCCTTGCTCGTATTTTCCAACGCTTCATAAATCTCACATATCCTCGAATAATCCATAATAAAATAAACAATGACGACTTTTTATAATTATTCAAACCCAGATATATTTTTAAACATAATAAAAACATTAAACTAATGGATTACATCAACAAGCTATCATCTTATACAAACGCAGGCAAGAAAGAAGGGAAAGAATTTCTATTAAATTATTATTCAAAAATAGGAAGTCCCCAAAATAAATTAAAAGTCATACACGTAACTGGAACCGCCGGCAAGGGCTCAACTTCCGCAATGATCGCGAACGGATTAAAGCTCGCAGGATACAAAGTAGGTTTATTCACCTCACCGCATTTATTCAAATTAAACGAAAGAATAAAAATCAATAATGAAAATATATCAGACGAAGACTTAAACAACCACATAAAATATTTCTTCGAAAAGTTCCCAGGTATATCTTTTTCAGAATATTTAACACTCATAGCCGTAAAATCTTTCCTAGATAAAAATGTAGATTTCGTAGTCTGCGAAGCTTTCGTCGGAGGAGAATACGACTCAACAAATATTTTCAATTCTATCGCTACAGCTATAACAGGCCTCGGACTAGACCACCAAAATTTACTCGGCAACACAAAAGAAAAAATTCTAAAAGACAAATTAGGAATCATAAGAAAAGACATTCCATTATTCACAAGGTTAAATGATAAAATCATTGATGATAAAATAAAAGAAATAAAAGCTAAATATATTAAAGTTGATAGAATCGAAGAAACAAATCTTAAAGGAAATTTCCAAAAAGAAAATGCAGGGATTGCTTTTGAAATTCTAAATTATCTTGACATAAATAAAGACACAATCAGAAATTCCCTAAGAGATATAGATTGGGAAGGAAGAGTACAATTTATAGAAAAAAATATCTTAGTAGATTGCGCTCACAATCCATTGGGTATGGAAAACTTAAAGGAGTATGTAGACACGCTCGATTTCGACAACATCTATTACCTATTCGCAATCTCAAAAAATAAACACTTCAAAGACTACGAAAAATATATGAAAGATGCAAAAGAAATTGTATTCACAAAACCAAACGTCTTCAAAATAGAAGACCCAAAAAATTATGCCCCCTACGAAAAAATAATTGAAAATTCAACCGATGCATATAATTACATAAAAAACAAATTAAAAGACAATGACCTCCTCGTTGTCTGCGGATCAATATATTTAGCAAGTGAAATTCTAACAATCAAAAATAAAACGAGTCAACAAACTTCACAAACATTTATAAAAAAATTAATCCATACCAACTCCATGACAGAACTCGATGTAACAGACACAAACTTTCAAACTGAAGTAATTGAAAAATCAAAAACAACTCCAGTCGTAGTAGATTTCTGGGCAAGCTGGTGCGGACCTTGCGTAGCACTAAAACCAACATTGGAAAAAGTTGCAAAAGAATATGAAGGCAAAATGATTCTGGCAAAAGCAGCAACTGACGATAACGCAGACGCCGCAGCAAAATATGGGATAATGTCAATCCCGGCAGTAAAACTTTTCAAAGACGGAGAAGTCGTAGACGAATTCGTCGGCGCACAACCAGAAGCCAAAATCAAAGAATGGCTTGACCAAAAACTTTAGACCATATCAACAATTTCTTGAGCATCAATACTAGAATTATCCTCGCCAAAACTAAACTTCCCTCGAACCTTCCGCCCCTTCAAAACCTCAGGCAACCAATGCTTATCATCATCCCACATCCTATCAAACGGAATCTTATCCAAATCATGCCACTCAAATCCCATCTCCTCACTCTCCCTCGGCTCACCATCCCAATCTTCAACCAAAAAAACATGAACCAACTGATCCCATCCTTCCTCAACCTGATGCGGAAACCGAAACTCCAACTCAGCCATCTTATTCAAATTCTCAATACCAACCTCAAGCCCAACCTCCTCAGCCAACTCACGAACCGCAGCCTCGACAATACTCTCACCCTCATTCAACTTCCCACCAAAACCATTAACCTTCCCAGCACCAAAACCCCGCTTCTTCATCCCCAAAAGTATCTTACCATCACGCACCGGCAAAACCAAAGTCATATCCTTCATTTCGGTCCCCAACGAGAAATGATTGAAAATTTCCAATTTACTTTCATAAACATATTAGAAACACAATATTAATAAAATTATCTAATCCTTCAACTTAGACCGCAATCTCAAATACACCCTCAGAAACCAAATCATAAAATAAATCCACACAAAAAACAAAACAACAGAAACCCACAAGAATATATTAGAAAAAAGGACATTCCCAACCATATGAAAAGAATTATACGCAACCACTGACGCAATCACCACAGCCAAAAGAGAGAACGCCCAAAACCTCGTAAACTGAAAATCCAACGTCAACTTATACTTCATAAAACAATCAATATTAAGAGCTTAATAAAATTATCTAAAACAATTAATTCCCTCTTCGTCTATTTGCTCTCAAAGAAGGTCTAACCTTAGGAACCTTAACAGCACTATGTCTCAATCCACGAGCCTTCCGAGCAGCAGATGTAATTCCCCTAAGAGCTCTCTTCTGCGGAGCCTTAACAAAAGCACCCAATTGCTTATCTTTCAAAATCCCAGGTTCAGCACGGTCAACCAAAATCACTTCAAAAAAATAATTCATTCCATCCTTTCCAACCTGATAAGAATTCAAAACCTCCATATTCGTAAACTTCCGAGCAACCCTAGTCTCCGCAATCTCCTTATAATTCATCCTCAAATTCTTTCTAATATGCAATCTCTTAGTTCGCCTCGCCTTATTCGGCCTAGACTTCTTATGACCACCACGCTTAATCTTAATACGAACAACAGTCACTCCCTTCTTCGCCTTATACCCAAGAGACCTAGCCCTGTCCAATCTCAAAGGTTTCTCGACCTTAGTAATCGCACCAGCCTTCCGCCACTCAATCATCCTCTCTCGAAGTAACTTCACGTCAGGCTTCTTCCAAGCCGCTCTCAAATATTTTGTCAAACTCATAGTATCTTTATCAAAAATTGGTTTTTAAAGTTAATCATTAGTTTTATAAATCAAAATCTCGCTAATAATTACATGAGGCTATGGCGCAGTCAGGACAATTTGCACAGCATGGTCAAGTCTGTCTCCGACCGAACATTTCTAAAGATTTTTAAGGTTTGATTTGTTGGGTGTTTTATGAAGACTTGTAGTATTTGCCATAAAGAAATTGGATTTCTAAAAGGTTATGTGGACAAGGAAAAAGGGTATTGTCCGCATTGTTGGAATAAAAAAAAGAAAAATTAAAACTTATTCCTTAGTTTGCAATATAGGAAAGAAAACTGATTTCTTCCACAAATCTCAAGTTATGTTGATATTTAATAAAATCAAATACTAAAAATAATCAAAATTCCCCCAATAATAATAAAAAGGATAGAAGAAATATAATAAACAATCCTGATAAATCTTTCTCGATTAAATTTCTTGTTTGTTCTTTTATCATACTCCACATTTATCTTATAATGGGGAGATTCTGTAACATATGAAATTTTTTTATATGTTCCAATTAAAAAAATTAAACCTAATACCAAAACAAAAATTCCTGAAATTAATTTTGAGAAACTTCTAATCCAAACAATTGGAATTACAAGAATTAACACCAAAATTTCAAGCCACCAAAATCTTTTTAAGTATGCTGGAAAATATTCAAGATAATATAATCTAAGAGGACTTTTCTTAAAAAAATCAGCTTTTTTCAATATTTTTTCATCAGAAAAACTAGAATACTCCCTAAGAGACCTCGTGCCAATATACAATACTATAACAAGAACAAAAATAGTTAACATAAAAATAACTAAAGCCAAAATCCATAAAAACCCGCTATTTAGTCCATAAACATTTCTGTATCCTATATACAAAAAAAGGGACAATAGCAAGATAACTGTTAATACAACGGGAGTCCAAATCACCCACTTTTTCATATCCTTTAAAGATTAATTACATTTATAAATATTCCCAAATATATTGAGTATATCTCATATACATACCCTCAACCAACTTCTTAAAACATCACATAATATATATATACTAATAGGTTATAAACACAATTTTAATTGGTTAACTTTATAAAACAAAATTACTCCTTATTTTTAGGTTGTCCCTAACACCAATTATCAGTCAGGGACAAAAACTTTGAGGCTGTGGCGCAGTCAGGTAGCGCACTGCTCTGATAAGGCAGGGGTCCGCGGTTCAAATCCGCGCAGCCTCACTCATGATTTGAAGCAAGGACATATCCGGGGCGAGAAGCTTTGCTCGAATTTTTCTCAACGAAGTGATTAGAAAAATTTTAGAGTGAAGTTCGAGTAAAATCCGCGCATCCTCATTGTAATTCTAACTAAGCGCGAAACAAGAGCGCAATAAAAAATCTACAGCATCAGCGTTCTACAGCGAAGCGTTCTATTCTCTACAGAAAATAAATATTTTCGTTCTAACCCTACCCTTTAATCTCAACAACTACCTTCTCTTTCTCAACATAGAACTCAACAACCTCAACCTTCAACGGAATAAACTTCACATAACACTTGTCCTTAGAATACGCCTTAATCTCCAACCCAGTCGCCAACTCAGTCAAAACAACATCGTCCTTCTTCTTAACACCAGGAGCCGCAATCTCATAAATAATAGTATCCGAAAGCCGCTTTATCTTAGACTCACCCTCAACCTTCGGTAAACCCATCCGCCGCTCATTCTCCTCATCAGAAACAACAGGCATATCAATAACTTTCTTCTTTTCCGAATCCCGAATCCCGAATCCCGAATCCCGCGCAAGCCCCACTTGCGCTGGTCCTCGAGCAACCCTAATCTTAACTCCCCTCGGCAAACCCTGCCCATCACCCATATCCAAATTCCCAAGCTGACCCTCCAATTGCTTAACCAAAGAATTCATAATTTTATCCATCCCAAACGGCAACTTCAATTCCTCTTGCACCCTTTCATTAGAATCATTCCGACCCAACATCCCAAAACTCGCCTGATCATCCCCAGCCTTAAACGAAACCCCACAGTAAGGACAATAATTAAATTTCTTTTCAATCTTCTTCGCACACGACGGACACTTTTTCTTAAACATCCCACAAGAAATAATACGACCTATATAAATTTCACTATTAATCTTCCGAAGGAATTTTACCTTCAGGAACAATATAATATTCAACCTTCTTCACAAGATGCTCCAAATTGTGAACCTCCCTAACAGCACCATACATAGGATGGAATTCCTTAATCAAATATTCTGACGAGAACTCCTTGACATGCCTAACCTCACGCAAATATCTCAACCCGAAAACAGCAACCAACAATCTACCAAAAGCCGAAACCACAAAGATAAACAAAAGCGGATTCATAAACGAAACATTAATCCAAGCCAACAACGAACCAAGACTCGCCCCCGCAAACATTCCAACACCAACAATCAAATTCATATACGTCAAACCGAAACTCCTCTTCGGAGCCTTCACCGCATCATAAACATAATTATTCACAGCCAAATTATAACCAGCCCAAGCAAACCCATTCGTAATCGCCGGCACAAACAACAGATACAATTTAATCCACAAATCATTACTCATCATCCCCGGCACCAACCAAAGAATAGGTGTAAGAACAATCGCCCAAGAACAAAGTGTCATCAACTTAATATTCCCACATCTATCCGACACCTTTCCCAACACCGGCAAAAACATCAACTGAAACACAATACTAGCGACAGTAATAATCATATACCAAACATACGAGAACCCCAAATCTCTCAACATATAAACAACCCAAAACGGTCCAGCAATCGCAATCGCAAAACTAAAAACTCCCCTAAATAAACTAAACCTACCAAACGCCGTCTCAGGGCACCTCTTCAAAAATTGCCAAAACGAAAAATAATCCTTCTTCCTAATATGAAGTCGAGGCTCATATTGCTTCTTCAACAAAACCAATGACCAAATTTGCACAAGAGCAGCAATCACAAACAACAAACCGAACCCAAGCAAAGTATATCCAACAACATTTCCACATTGCACCCCAACCTTCTTAGCGACATCAAGAATAATAGCACCAAGAACCATTGTCACAACACCAAAAAATCCAGCAACCCTATTCCTCTTAGAAAAATATCTACCACGTTCCTTATCGGGGACAAGCGAACCCATCCACGAAAACCACACAGGATGCGCAACAGCCGCAAAAGCATAAAACAAACCAACAAGCAAAATAAAAGCCCAAACCATATGAGGAACTCCAAGATAAAACAAAAAACCAGTCAACAATATCGGAATCCAAAGCAATATCTTCCCAAGAACACCACCCAAAACAATCTTCTTCCTAGAAAACTTCTCAATTAAGGTAGCCGCCTTCAACTGAACAAGACTCGGCAACAAACTAAGGATAGCATGCAAGATACCAACCTGACTCGAAGTAGCATTCATAGCCAAAGCAAAAGGAGAAAAATACGAAAGACCAAATCCCGTAGACACCGAAGCAAGCGAACCTTCCTTAATACTCAACTTCAAACTCTTATTAATTTTCTCCTGAACAATCGGATGCTCAACATCAACCTTCTTCCACTTTTTTTTTATCACCATACAAAACAATCACAAAACCAATATAAAAACATAGCGATTCCAAACAAATAAAAACCTACAATTGATTCCTATCTCATGAAAGAAAAGTTCTACGTAACAACAGCAATAGACTACGTAAACGCAGCGCCCCACATCGGACACGCGTACCAAAAAATCGTAGCGGATACCTTAGCTAGATGGAACAAGCTCCAAGGCAAAGACGTCCTATTCGTAACAGGAACAGACGAGCACGGAAAAAAAGTCGAAGAGGCAGCAAAAGCAGCAGGCAAAAAACCAAAAGCATTCGTGGACGAGGTATCAAAAAAATTCATCAAAGCATGGAAAGCATTAGACATCGACTACGACAGATTCATAAGAACAACAGATAAAGACCATATCAAAGTCGTCCAAGACTTCATAGAAAAATGCAACAAAGCGGGTGACATCTACAAGGGCGAATATTCAGGAAACTATTGCACCGGCTGCGAGCTATACGTCACCGAAAGAGACCTAGTAGACGGAAAATGTCCAATCCATCCAAACCGTGAAATCGAAAAAATATCAGAAGAAACTTACTTTTTTAAATTATCAAAATACCAAAAATTCTTACTAGATTTATACAAAACAGATTTTTGTCAACCAAAAATCCGAAGAAACGAAATAAAGAAAAGAGTCGAAGAAGGCCTAAGCGATTTATCAATAACAAGAACATCTTTCGATTGGGGAATCCCCTTTCCCCTAGACAAAGACCACATAACATACGTCTGGTTCGACGCCCTAATAAATTACTACACAGCAACAAGAGAAAAAGGCAGAGAAGATTTCTGGGGACAACCAACAGTCCACATTTTAGGAAAAGACAACACATGGTTCCATAACGTATACTGGCCAGCATTTCTAAAATCCGCAGGAATCGAATTACCAAGAGCAACGCTAAATCACGGCTTCCTAACTTTCAACGGACAAAAAATATCAAAATCTCTAGGCAACTCAATCTCCCCAATAACACTAGTAGAAAAATACGGAGTCGACGCAGTCCGATACTTCTGCCTAAGACAATTCTCATTTGCATCAGGCTCCGACGGCGACTTCTCAGAAACAGCCTTAGTCCAAAGACACAATGACGAACTAGCAAACAAATTAGGAAACCTAGTCTCACGAGTTTCAAGTCTCGCAGAAAAATACGGAATCACAAAAACACCAAATACCTTATTAAAGAAATTAAAATTAAAACAAATCGAAAAATACTTCGACGAATTCAAAGTCGACAGAGCACTAGACGAAATCTTCGCATTCATAGACGTCTGTAACGAATACATACAAACAAAAAAACCATGGGAAACAAAAGACACAAAAATCCTTTATGAATTAGTAGAAGCAATAAGAGAAATAGCAAAGCTACTTTCACCATTCATCCCAGAATCAGCAGAAAAGATATCAAAGATTTTCAGAACTAATAATATCAAAAAAGCCCCAATCCTATTCGAAAAAATAGCAATACCGAAACCAAACCTTAATAAGTCAGAAGAGCCTAAGGAAATTATGGAAGGCGTAACAACAATTCAATATGCAGATTTCGAAAAATTAGATATTCGTGTAGCAGAAATACAAAACGTAGAAGACATCCCAAAAGCAGACAAGCTATACAAATTAGAAATCAGCCTAGGAGAAGAAACAAGAATAATCTGTGCAGGAATAAAACAGTTCTACAGCCACGACGACCTAAAAGGAAAAAAAATAATCGTATTAACAAACCTAGCCCCAAGAAAACTCAGAGGAATAGAATCACAAGGAATGCTATTAGCAGCATCATCCCCAGACCACAAAACAGTTTCATTAATTTCTCCAGACCAAGACATGGAGCCAGGAAGCATCGTAGCCTAACCCCGTCGCCCACTAGCCCTTATCTTAATCATCTTATCCCTATGCTCAACCAATCCCTCAGGACTCATTCTCTTTAAATCCCTAATTCCTCGGACAATATATTTCTCAACCTCAAAAATACTATCATGAACATTTCTATGCGCCCCACCCAAAGGCTCCGGAATAATATAATCAATCGCACCCAACTTACACCCCTCACGAGCAGTCAACTTCAACGCCTCCGCGGCCTCCTCAACAGTCCCACCCTTAATCCCAACAAAACCCTCAGGCGAAATAACAGAATAATAAGAATGCTCCAACGCCGCGAAATAATTAGCAACACCAATTCCTAAAGCACCACCACTCCCACCCTCGCCAATAACCACGCTGATAATCGGAACCTTCACCCTCGGCATATAAACCAAATTCTGAGCAATCGCACTAGCTTGCCCTCTCTCCTCAGCACCAACACCAGGATAAGCCCCAGGAGTATCAATCAAAGTCACAATAGGCAAACCATACTTCTCAGCAAGTTTCATCAACTTCAACGCCTTCCTAAATCCCTCAGGATTCGGACACCCAGCGATACATCGCATCTTCTCACTAGCAGCTTCCCCAACCAACTTCCCCAAATCCTTCGCCCGTCCCTTATTATGCCCAATAATCATAACCTTCTCCCGACCAATCCGACCCATCCCACCAATCAGAGCCCGATCATCCCCAAAACACCTATCCCCACGATGTTCCCTAAAATCATTAACCATGAGCTCAAGATAATCCCCAAGAATCGGCCGGTCAGGATGCCGCGCGACCTGCACCGTCTCCCAAGCACTAAGACCAGAATAAATATACTCCAGTATACCAACCCGTTCAACACCCAATGTCCGAATATCAACAGAATTATCAATCCCCTTTTTCTTCCCATCCTTCACCAACTCAGAAATTTGCAAATCAATATCTTCAACTCTCTTTTCAAACGGGAGGTAGTTCGTTTTCATTTTGTTTGATACCACAATCTCTTTCCCTACAAGCCCAAAACTCTACTTAAAAATCCCCTTTCCTTCTCTGCCTTATCACCATTAACCATCCTAGCAATCTCAAGATATTTTCGAGCAACCTTACTTCGCGGATGAGTATGACAAACAGCATCCCTCAAATTCAAAGCTTCCTTAACAGCCTTATCCTCAGGAATCACACCAATAATCTGAGCCTCAAGCATCGACTTAATAGCAGACAAAGGCATCTCATAGTTTGCATTATTATGACGAGTCACAACAATCCCATTAATTTCCTTACCCATTCCCCGAGCAACCTTAACAGCCTTCAAGGCATCAGTCACCGCAGGCATCTCAGGATTAGTCACAATAATAATTTCATCAGCAGCCTCCAGAGAAGCGATAACCTCCTCGCCAAATCCAGCAGCAGAATCAATAATAACATAATCACAAAGCTTAGCCAGTTCCTTCGCAATTCCAGGAATCTTTTTCGTATTAAACTTAGTCAACTCCTTAACAGAAAGACTCGAAGGAACAATCTTAGTTCCAGAAGAATGCTCATAAATAGCGTCCTCAATGTCAGCCTTCCCTTTCAAAACATGATTCAAAGTAACCGGAACAATCGGCGCCCCAAGCTGCAAACCAATATTCGGCGTATTCAAATTCGTATCAACAATAATAACTTCCTTATTCAACTTATTAAGCGACGCCCCCAAATTAATCGCAGTAGTAGTCTTACCAACTCCACCCTTCCCCGAATTTATAACAATTATTCTAGCCATTTTAAACAAACGTGTAATTACCAGAAAAAATTGGTTTATAAATCTTGTCTCCTAGTTCTCAAGAATCTTCTTAACTTCACTCATAAACTTCTCAACAATCTCATAATACTCACCAAGTTTCTCCATATCAATATCAGTCGTCTTCCCCGGCGCAACAATCTTCAAATTAACATTCTTCCTAAACTCCCCACTCCGAGTCTTATTCAACTCCGGAACCCTCTTAAAGAAAATATACAACGGCACAACATTCTGCACATCATCAAATTTCTTGAAATATTTCTTAATAAACTCAATCCTCTGCTTCGGATTCGTCGGCATCGCCGGTATCTTCCCAGCCTCAACTCTATGCTCCAGAATCGTGTCAAAACTAAGCTCAATTAAACTCTTCCACCGAGCCAATAAGTTTAAAATAACGTCACAAGTCTTCGTGTATTTCAAGCTGACGTATAAAAGATGGTCGGCACTCGTCTTTTCCTTAATAATCTCTTCAATCATACTTTATTACCTTTTAGCGCAAAAAAACAGAAGTCACTCACCTTTTTATACTTGCCGAAAACCCAGAGATACCATCCCCAACAGATTTCACAAACTCCCGAATCCTCGACACTGTCAAAACCCGATACTTCCCACGAATCAACAAAATAATCTTATCCCCCTTAGCAAATTCAATCGGCGAAACCCTTTGAGCCCTCTCAACCTCCAAAATCTTCACCAAATTTCTAATAGTAATCCCATCCAAATACTTCGGCGCAACACCCTTCAAAAACTTATCCAAATTCCCCTTTCTAACCCCATCATAAGCCAAAAAAGCCCGAACCACCCTTGATGCCGCCTTAGCCCCCTCATTGATAACCCCAACCAAAAATCTCTTCTCAGGGTACTCCTCATAACCCACAAGCATCCTCTCAGCGACAGCCAGATGATATTTCGCCTCCATAAAATCACCCATATAATCCATATTCTAGAAACCCTAAAACTCTTTATATTAATTATTACACTCTACTTTAGCCCCATAATCGCTTCAGCAATATCCCCATCACTCTCCGCCAAAGCCGCCTTAACTTCATCCTCACTCTTACCAGTCTTCTCAACAACCATAGCAACATCCTCTTCACTAAAACTCTCACCACTTTCCTCAACAGCCTCGCCAGTTACCTGATAACTCTCCTGTCCCTGCATCATAATCTTAATAACCGCCGGATCCTCAATAATCAAATTCCCATCATCCATTTCAAAGACAACTCTCTTAACAGGCAACTGAGTCTGAGAAATCCCCATCTTCTTCATCATCCCCTGCATCTTCGCAGGATTCATACCACCAGGAAACATATCAACCGTAAAAAATCTGAAGCCCAATAACAAAAACAATCACCGCAATAATCATTCCAACGACAACACCAGGCCCAAACTTAAATTTAGAATTATATTCTTCCTTAAATCGCGTCAACCCACCAAACCCAGCGGGCATATTTATACTTTCTGCCATAAACAATAACCCCAACAATGATTTATAAAATTATCTACTCTTTCCCAATCACTTTCTTCCCGCCCATATACGGCTGAAGCACCTTCGGAATATCAATCGAACCATCCTTATTCTGATTATTCTCCATAATCGCAACCAACGCCCTCGAAGTCGCAATAGCTGTATTATTCAAAGTATGCGCAAAATATCTCTTCCCACCTTTCTCAACCCGTATACCAAGCCGCCGAGCCTGAGCATCTTCCATATTCGTCAAACTAGTAACCTCAAAATACTCTTTTCTCCTCGGACTCCAACATTCCAAATCACAACTCTTCGCCTTCAAATCCGCCAAATCCCCCGAGCAACACTCAAGAATCCTAAACGGAATATCTAACGACTTAAACAACTCAACAGAATAACCAAGCAACTCATCATACCACTTATAAGAATCTTCAGGGTCACAAACCACAATCATCTCTTGCTTGTTAAACTGATGCGTCCTATAAATCCCCTTCTCGTCAATCCCATGACTCCCAATCTCTTTTCTAAAACACATCGAATAACCAGTCTGTTTAATCGGCAACTTGTTCCCATTCAAAGTCTTCCCAATAAACTGCGCAATCATCGGATGCTCGCTCGTCGCAATCATATACAAATCCTCACCATCAATCTTATAACCCATTGCCTCAATCTCCGCAGTAGAATAAACCGCATCCAAAACACTCTTCCGAATCATCAACGGCGGCTCAACATAAACGAAATCCTTCTTCAACATAAAATCACGAGCATAATTAATCAAAGCCATATTCAACAAAGCCAAATCCCCCTTCATGAAATAAAATCCTTTCCCCGCAACATCAGCCGAAGTCTCAAAGTCAAGCAGCCCCAATTCCTCCCCCAATTCAGCATGACCCTTAACCTCAAAACCAAATTTCTTAATCTTCCCAAATTTCTTAATCTCGACATTTTCCTTCTCACCCTTCCCAGCTGGAACAGACTCGTGAACAATATTCGGAATCTTCATCATAACCCCCCTAATCTTCGCACCCAACTTATTTTCCTTCACCTCAATCTTAGCAATCTTCCCAGGAATCTCCTTTGCTTCCTTAATCAACTTCTTAGCATCAGCCTTTTTCCCAGCCTTCATCAAAACATTAATCTCAGCACTAATCTTATTCCTCTCCGACCTCAAATCATCAGCCTTCTTCCTTTCCTTTCTCCATTTCAAATCCAAATCGATAACATCATCAACAAGACCAACCTTATCATCCTGAAACTTTTTCTTAATATTCGCCCTAACCAAATCCGGACTCTCACGAATCAACTTAATATCTATCATAAACCAAAACAAGCAACAATATATTTAAACCTATCTTTCTAGAAATCTCAATGGACGACAAAGAGCTGATAAGACGTATTCGTAATTCTTTCAAAGCAAAGAAATCTCGAGCCGAAGTAACAGAAAGCATGATGAAAAAAGGCTACAAGGCAGGATACACAGAAGCCTTAATCGGAAAAGCAAAAAAACCAAAGACAATTTTCATAACTTCAATAATAATCACAGTAGTCCTAATCTCATTAACAGTCGCATTCTTCGCAGTATTCGACAACGCCCCAACGCGAATAGGAGAATCAGGGATAGCAATAAACAGCCCCCTCGATGGATTCAAAGTTATCTTTAGTGCAAAACCCGCAGGAGCCCCATCACCAAGCAACTCATCAAACGGAATACAAATCTATTTAGAAGACATAGAGATAACATCAGAATTCATAGCCTACCTACTCCAGGAAATAGGAGCCCTAGACGCCCTACACAAAAATACAATAACACGAGAAATCCCAATGATAAATTTCAAGATAGAAGAAGTTGAATATAGTGCAGCATTCGAGAATATTCTTAAAATATCCGAAGGGCTTAATCCAGAAGCAGACATCCAATTTAATTCAGATAAAGAAGCAATAGTTAAAGCAACCCTCGACGACAATCCAGCCGAAATATTCAAAGACTCCATAGCCGCGGGCACAACAACGATAGAAACAATTGCCGGGGAAGCAGAACTTTTCGCCAAAGGATATCTCGCCCTTTACGACTCATTGAAGTAGTTAGTCACCACTCTTAAATTTCCTGTCACTAGAACAGAATTCTGTATCTACTCCCCATGGACGAATTTTCGCAGAAAAACTTATAAGCCGCTTATCACTTCAATATATACATTGAAACATATAGTTTCAAAAACAATACAATGGGAGACAGTTTCGATTTATTTTTCAGAAGAAAGCCAGCACTAATGCTCATAGCTCTAAAAAAAGTATCGAGGGCAAAATACGGATCTCAACTAGCAAAAGAAGTCGATTGCACATATTCCCACGCCGTAAAAATTCTACAAACACTAGAAGAAATCGGATTAGTATCCTTTGAGAAAAAAGGCCGAATCAAAATAATCAAACTTACAAAGAAGGGAACAGAAGTTGCAGAACATATCGAAGCGATAAAGAAAATCGTCGCTTAAGCATAACTTTTTAAATTAAAATTTCTCATAAACTTATATGGCTTCGTAGCTCAGCCTGGTTAGAGCACTAGACTCTTAATCTAGGTGTCGGGGGTTCAAATCCCCCCGAGGCCATTTTTATTTTAAGAATTAATTATCAACCCTAACAGTATTCCCACATTTCACACACTTATAAAATTTCGACTCAGCCTCGTCCCCAGCCCTCATCTGCCTAATCCAAAAATACGCCCTCTTCGATTTACACTTCCGACAATCCCAATCAGTAATCGGATTCACATTTCCTTCCTTCTCGCTAACAACTGCAACAGGCACAGCCTCATCAACTTTCTCCGTAATCTTCATATCAACCTTCCCCTTCGCTTTATAATTACATCTAGGACAACCAACTTTACTATTCTTCATCATAAGCAACGCACCACATTTCGGACAAAATTCCATCATAAATATTAAAAATCAAAACTTAAATATCTTTCTACTCACACAATCCACGCTCTCTTTCAGCCCTACCACCTTCAAAGAAAATCAACTTCGCCCATCCAATAAACGGCACCTTAAACAAAGCCCTCCCAATCACCTGCTCCTCGCCAATATCCTTCTCACTACTCAACTGCTTAGCATTCGTCTTATAATTATCACCCTTCGTCGCATACCCATCACCAACTTTAACAACCCGATGAATCAAAGGATGCTGCGCCCCACCATTAAAAATAATCACATCACCAACCTCAACATTCCTAGCCCCAACGACAAAAATCACATCACCCTTACTAAACCCATTCTGAAAAATCCAATTCCCAGTATCCGCCAAACTCAAACCATAACTCCCATAAACAGAACTCTCAAAAGTATTCTCAAACCCCGCATCATGATGATACATCGAACACGACTCAACAATCACCAACGGCAAACCCGTCCCAGTAATCAACGACAGCCCCGGAAAAAACACAAACTTAATTATAACAAAAGCCAATAATAAAGTCACAGCAAAAGAAGCCCAACTATCCTTCTTCAAAAACTTCCAAAAAGCCTTCCAACAATTCACAACCTTCTTCATATCCCACAAAGATAATTTAACTTTATAAGACTTCGCAACAATAATATTTATAAAGTATACATGCATCCGTATACACATGGAAGATATATTTGATCATACAATTCTCTGTAGCAAATGCAACAAAAAAATGAAACCAAATTTACTAACAAGAAATGGCTTCAACCTAAGAACAGTAAGATGTGAAAACTGTGGGAAGTCAATCGTCCATCCCGAAGACAAAAAAGAATATGAAGAATTTGTAAGACTTAAACAAAAAGAATACAATGTTAAAATGCGAATGGTCGGAAATTCTTACGCAGTCTCTATCCCTCGAGAAATCGTCGATTTCATGCAAGAACAAGAGAACATGATGGACAACATGGTAAAACTCTGCTTCGAAGAGGCAGGAAGAATCAGACTAGATTTCGATTCAAGTAATTCCCGAGTCGTGAGCTCCGAAGAAGTCAGCGTCGTAAAAAACGGCAAACCAGTTTATCACGTAAAGAAAATTTCCGATTCAGCAAACCCAGAAAAAAATAAGACCAAAGTATATAAAGCAAAAAAAGAGGAAGACTACTAATGGCAAAAAAAGAAGAAACAAAAAACACAATCAAGCTCAGAGTTGTCGAAGCCCTACAAGATGATGCATACAAAGGTATCGTAAGAATCGACCCAAACCTAATGCGAAAAATGGGACTAGACCGAGGAGACATCATTTCTATTTCAGGAGACAGAAAAACATATTCAATCGTAGATAGAGCATACCCAGCAGACATGGGCGAAGAGATAATCCGAATGGACGGAATCGCAAGAAAGAACGCAAAGACAGGAATCGGCGAGCACATCGAAATCAAAAAAGCCAGAATTAAAGAAGCAAAGAAAATCACAATCGCTCCAGCCCAACAAGGAATCATGGTACAAGGCGACCCAGAAAACATGAAGCGAGGACTCCTCGGCAAACCAGTCCTAAAAGGAGACATCGTTGTATTGGGCGGCTCACAACAAAGAAGAGATATAATGTCCGACTTTCTCGGAGCAGACATCCCAGACGAATTCAAAGGAATGCTAGGAGGCTTCGGCGGAATGGGCGGCGGCATCACACAAATAAGATTCGCAATAGTATCAACATCACCAAGCCAAGCTTGCATAATCACAGAAAACACAGATATAACATTAAGCCCAAAAGCCGTCGACATCTCAGACGAAGACATCCCACAAATAACATACGAAGACATCGGAGGATTAACCGACGAAGTCAAGAAAGTTAGAGAAATGGTTGAGCTACCTTTGAAGCGACCAGAGATTTTCGCACGACTAGGAATCGAACCACCAAAAGGGGTCCTACTATTCGGACCACCCGGAACAGGTAAAACATTACTAGCAAAAGCAGTAGCAAACGAATCCGAAGCACACTTCATTTTATTGAACGGCCCAGAAATCATGTCAAAGTTCTACGGAGAATCAGAAAAGAAAATCAGAGAAATTTTTGATGACGCAGAAAAGAACGCACCCTCAATTATCTTCATAGACGAAATAGATTCCCTAGCACCAAAACGAGAAGACGCAGGCGGGGAAGTAGAACGAAGAGTCGTATCACAATTACTAACAATGATGGACGGACTTCAAGCAAGAGGGAAGGTCGTGGTCATCGGAGCAACAAACCGAATCAACGCACTCGATCCAGCACTAAGACGACCCGGGAGATTCGACAGAGAAGTAGAAATATCAGTCCCAGACAAAGCAGGCCGATTACAAATTCTAAAAATTCACACAAGAGGAATGCCCCTGACAAAAAATGTCGACCTAGAAGAACTAGCAAGAAAGACACACGGTTTCGTCGGAGCAGACGTCAGCTCCCTAGCCAAAGAAGCCGCAATGGTAGTCCTAAGAAAAAACCTACACAAGTTCAACCTCGAAGAAGACGAAGACATCCCACAAGAGACACTAGCACAATTAAGAGTCAGCCAAAAAGATTTCGAAGAAGCACTAAGAACAGTAAGACCATCAGCAATGCGAGAAGTCCTAGTAGAAACCCCAAACACAAAATGGGAAGACATCGGAGGAATAGATAATGTCAAGCGAGATTTAAAGGAAGCAGTTGAATGGCCATTAAAATTTCCAGATTCATTTACACGAATGGGTATTAGTCCACCAAAAGGAGTTCTATTATACGGACCCCCAGGAACAGGTAAAACACTATTAGCAAAAGCTGTAGCAAACGAATCCGAAGCAAACTTCATCCAAATAAAAGGACCAAGTCTTCTTAGCATGTGGGTCGGTAAATCAGAAGAAGGTGTAAGAAAGATTTTTGAAAGAGCAAGACAAGTTTCACCATGCGTCATATTCTTCGACGAAATTGATTCACTAGCCGGAAAGCGAGGCGCTAGCGGAATGGGTGGCGGTTCAAAAGTTACCGAGAACGTCCTTAACCAACTCTTAGCAGAAATGGACGGAATCGAAGACCTAACAAACGTAATCGTAATCGGAGCAACAAACCGACCAGACATCCTAGACCCAGCCCTAATGCGACCAGGACGTTTCGACCGAATCGTATACGTCGAAGTCCCAGACGAAAAAGGCAGACTAAAGATTCTACAAATTCACACAAAGAACATGCCCTTAGACAAATCTGTCAACCTAAAGAAACTAGCAGAAGAAACCGAAGGCTACACCGGCGCCGACATCGAATCCCTAGCACGAGAAGCCGCAATGCTCGCCCTCCGAGAAAACATCAACACAAAACTCGTCACAAGCAAACACTTCGACAAAGCAATGGAAAAAGTCCTACCTTCAGTTTCCAAGAACGACCAACACAGATACCAACAAGTAGAATCCAGGTATTTGAAATCAGCAAGAGCGGCTTTGGACGATTCAAGTAGAAGTTACGCAGGATAATTCTTCTCAAAATCAAAAGATTTATAAGGGTATATCATTTGATATAACCATGAAAAAGGTGATGAAAGGCGGTGCCCTAGGAGTTTGGGATGAAGAGTGAAATTAATAACAATGGAAAAGAAAACTCTTGCAAGGTCGCCCCGATTAGACACCGTCTTAATGGTAGAAAGATTCATAAAAGAAAACGATGGAGAATACAAAAAGAAACAACTATGGGAGAACTTGCCTAAGAAAATGATGTATCAAACATACAGCACGATAATAGATTATCTATTAATCTCTGGCAAGATATCTGTAGATAACGAAGGGAAAATAGGGTGGATATTCTATCCAGAAGAGGCGAAAAAGAGACTTGAAATGGCACATCTAACCTGGAAAGGAGGAAGGGGAAAATGAATAAACCTTGCAAAATACAATTTGTAAATAAAAAGATACAAGAAATATATGAAGAATTAAAAGAAAAGCCATTAAAAGAGCAATTAGAAAAGGCATTATGTAACATAGAAGAAAATCCATTTTGCGGAATTCAAATTCCAAAAGATTAATTCCAAAAGATTATATTAAAAAACACAGCATTGGCAACGTATGGAAATATAATCTCCCAGGAGCATGGAGACTCATTTACTCAATACGCGGCGGAGAAGCAATAATAATAACAAAATCAAGTGCAGTAAATAAAATTCTCCTTCTCTTTCTATCCTCAGCCTTCTGTTCAGCCCTCATAATCATAATTTCCGCCTTAGCATGCTCTCTCGGCCTTCCCTTAATTTTTACTTTACCCTAAATCTTGTATTACGAATACCCATAAAATTAACATCAGAAACTACTTTATATAATTACTCATCTCAACAACCACCAAACCCAGTAATTCCAGCACCTATAGGAGCCTTTTCCCCAGAAGCCTTAAGCTTAAAGACATCCCCATCTTTACCAGCAACAGCTTCCAACTCACCAAGAGAAATTATCCTATCAATATATTCACTAGCAGCCTCAACCCCAATATCCTCAGCCCCATTAGCAAGCCCATGCTTCCTTACCTCCGCAACCAAACGAGACCTCTCATAAAACTCAGGATCCCTAGCAACCAAATCATAAACATGCCGCCTCATATCCATCCTCGCCATATAGTTCCAATCTATTCCCATAAAACCACATAGAACATCCCCCTTTTAAGAATTATTATACTCTAATTCGTAGTACAAACCACCAACCCAACCCCAACAAAAAATCTGTGTCATCTGTGTCATCTGTGTCCCAATTATTCCCCAGTCGTATTCCAAACCTTCCCACCACTCACAACAAAAGTATTTTCAAACTGACTAACCGGCTTCTTACTCTTCTCAATCAACAACGGATAATGATGAAGAATCCCCTGCTTAACCATCATAGCCAAACTAAACTTAATCTTATTCTCCGTCATCGGCTTCCCCTTAGACGAATCCCCAATACCGAATCCCGAATCCCCAGACGCGAGCCATCGCATACAGAAAGGAAGCGTCCCATACTTTTCCTTTATGTGAGCGAGGATTGTTCGAGCATCCCTATCCCGAACACCCTTATCATCCCGCAAAACATAAATCCCCCCAGGCACCCCCTCATAAATATCACCAACACCAGTCGTCACAAACGGCTCAATCGCAAACGCCATATCGTCAAGCACAGTCTTATTCTCATTCCTATAATTCGAAATCGTCAACCCCGCATGAATATCACCCTGCGCCAAAGAATGCCCACACAAACTCTTAATCACAGCAAACTTTCCCCCCGAATCCCCAATACCGAATCCCGAATCCCTCTCACGGTTGTTCCATTCCTCAAGCGTATCCTGACAAGCATCCCCAACCTCATGAACCTCAACACCATCCTTAATCACCGCAGTAGCCGCAGCCAAAAGCTTCTCATTCAACTCAAGCATATCCTTAAATTCCCCATCCTTAGTCAAGTCAACACTAAAAGCAGTATCCGCAATATACCCATCAACCGCAACCCCAATATCAACCTTAAGCAAACCCTCAGCAACAGTCGTATCCCCAGGAGCAGGAGTATAATGCGCTGCAATCTCATTCAAAGACAAATTCACCGGGAACGCCGGCTCTCCCCCTAACTCAACAATCTTCGCATCAATCCCATCAGCAATATCAATCAACTTAACTCCCGGCTTAATCAAACCCCTCGCAAAGCTCTTAACTTCCTTGGCAATCTCCCCCGCCTTCACATACGATTCAATCTCATTCTGTTTCATGTTTAACAAACTCCAACCCTGCTTTATCCAAGGACTTCAGCGTTTTATATATTTCCTTTACAGCATCCCCACCAAGTTTCGCATAAACACCATGCTTCCTACTCTTCCCATCAGGGACATAATGCGCAATCGAAATCATCTCCCCATTCCTCAACTTCTCAGGCACAAAGAAAACCAATCCATCAGCATACTCCATCTTCGCTTTCTTCCCCGCATCAATCCTATCCCTAACCTTCAAATTACCCTCCAACTCACTAGCCAAATACCGAGCCCTCTCCGTCATCTTCTCAAACCTCGGAGAAGAATACACCACCTCCCCATTATGATAAACAACCAAAGGCATCCTCTTAGCCCCATGCGCCAAACAAACACCCTTAACAATCCCAACAAGACTATCTTTCACCAATTCAACATTCCGCTTCTTCGCACTCTCAAGCTCACTCCTCGTTTCCCGCAAAACCCTAGCCAAGGCCTCATCAATCCCATACTTACCAAGCTCCGCCGCATCAATACTATGATTCATCCCAGTAAGAACAGTCGCCAAATGATTCGCCTTAGTCTCCGCAACATTCTGAGCATCCCTCTTAACCTCCCCTATCGTGCCCACAAGTTTCTCATAATCACCCTTCACTTCCGCAACCTCCCTCCTCAAATCAACATTCTCAGTCTCCAACTCCGCCTTCTCATAAACCAAATCAACATTCATCTCAAACGTAGAGTCCTCATTAGCAATAGCCTCATCCCTCTCCCTATAAAGTCGCACAACATGCTCAAGACCACACATCTCTTTCCGAATCCTCCGCCGAGCAAAACCCTTCTTAATCTTTCTTCTAACAAACCGCGGCACACACTTCAAAACATCCATAGAAAACAAAACCAAATCCCATATTTATGCATTACTGGCATGCACTATATAGTCTGAGATTTACGCCTACGTTCTTTAGGCAGAAACCCAAAAAGAGTGGAACCACCATCGCCCAACTTTCCATTCCCAACAAAATCTTTCGAGTCACTAGATTTAACAGCAACGAAGCCCTTCACACCCCCGAACTTCTTCACCTGCTCCTCCGTCAACTCAATATTATTCCCCTTAAACCATTCCTCTTCCTGCTCCTCCGTCAAAACAAAATTCTTCTCCGTCAACTGATCCTTCCAAACATGCATCCCATCCAAACTCAACCGAACCTCTCGCACCCCATTCCGATTCATCATATCCTTCCCGACATAAAGCCCAATCCCCTCAATCGGCAACATCCGCCAAATATCATAAATATCATCCTTATTCAAATCCCCAGAAAACGCCCGAACCCGCTCCTTCCCACTCTTAACCAACATCTGCGGAATCTTCTTCATCCCTAAATCCGCAACCTCCGCAATAAACTTCTTCTTCTTAGCATTATCCATAATTTGTATCTTCATCCCAAACACCCCCACCCACTTTCCTCAACACCATCATTCCACCCAGCGAAGCTGAACCCCCCACGAAGTGAACCACCCAATTGCAAAGCAATTGAACCACCCAGCGATTTCATCGCTGAACCCCCTCGGAAACTTTCTCCGAAAGTTTCCGTATCTTAGAAACAAAAAAACCATCAGTATCATTGTCCTGCGGATACAACCTCAAACATTTCTTAACCTCGCCAGAAAGTTCCTTCCCTTCCCACTCACAAACTCCTTCCCTAAACTTCAAAGGCAAATTCAACTGCTCAATCTCAACATCAAAGTTCTTAACAAGATAATCCACAATCATCTCATCTTCCTCCGGAGCCAAAGTACAAGTCGAATAAATCATCTCACCGCCAACCTTCAAAATCTTCATCGCCGCCCCAGCCAACTGCCTCTGAACCCCAGCAATCTTCTTAATCATATTAATATTCCACATCTCAAACGTCTTCGGAGATTTCCTCAAAGTCCCCTCGCCCGAACACGGCGCATCAACAAGAATCTTATCAAACCGAATCTGCGACTTCTTCAAAAACCGATTACACAAAGCAACACCTTCCTTCCGAGTAACAATCGTATTCATAACACCGCATCTCTCAAGATTAGAATTCAGTATACCAATCCGACCCATCGATAACTCATTCGCAATAATCGTCCCAGAGTTCTCCATCATAGCCGCAGCCTGAGTCGTCTTACTCCCAGGCGAAGCACACAAATCCAAAATCATCTCACCAGCCTCGGGCTTCAAAGCCAACATCGGCAACATAGAACTAATTTCCTGAATATAATAATAACCAAGCAAATGCTCCTTCGTCTTCCCAAGCTCACCAGGTTTCAATTTATTTTCAATTATAAAAACTTCCGGGAATTCCAAGCCCCCACGCTCTGCGTGAACTTCTCCATCGCTTTGCGATGAACCTTTCCGATTCCCAGAATCAAACTTTTCCAGCGAAGCTGAACTTTTCCCACCCGATACAAACGGCTGCTTAATCTTCCAACCATAATCCTCAAGCCTTTTCTTAAGTTCCTCAACAGAAATCTTCAAAGTATTACAACGAATCGAACTCGGAGTCTTAGTATACGAAATCTCAAAGAACTTCTTAGCATCAGCCTCGCCAAGCAAAGCCTCCATCCTCTTAACAAAACCTTCCTTCGGCGGAAACTTATCCTTCAAATACTGCGAATATTCTTTCTTCTCTAACATAATAAAACCACAATTCATCCCTATAAAAAGCTAGTGCCAATGCCCACAATCCTTACACGGCTTCTTAATGAAAAGTATAGGAAAAACAATATCACTAACACAACACGGGATATAAACAACCAAGAACACAATCAGCGAATTCGCCAAAACAGCCCAAACACTAATCTCAACACTAAACGCCAACAAATAAAACAAACTCGCAAAAACAGAAAAGAAAACATGCAACGAATGATTCAGCCTGAACAACCCAATATAAATCCCAACCAAAGACCCAATCGCAGCAACCCCCAAAATCAAAAAAGGCGTCTCAGCAATTGGCAAATGCAAACTCGTCTCAAGCGAAAACAAATTCCCGGCAATCCACGGCAACAAAACATCACTAATACTCCCAATCAAAATCGCCCCAACAATCCCAATCAACCCAGCAACCCAAACACCCTTCTTGTATTTCCTATAAATCGCAGCCGTCGCCGCAGCCGAAACCAAAACATGCGCAGGATGAATCACCTCAAACATATTCCCAAGAAGAACATTAGAACCCAAATCAAAAATAAAAGCAAGCGCAACCAAAACCCCAGCCAACAAACTCACACTCAAAGTAAACGGCAAATGATGCCTCAACTCTTTCCAAATCGTATCACGTCGATTAAACATATAAACAACAAAACCCCACAATTTATAATTCTATCGAAAGCAATACTTTTTAAACACCGTCGACATACAACTATATGGCAAACAAGATAACCCTAACTATCATCGTCAGCATAATCCTAACAGTAATAGTAATATCCCTAGTAAACGTCGGAACAAGCATAATAATCGAGCGACCAGAATACAACGACTACTGCGACGAATTCCTACAAAAATTCCCATCAGAGGCAGTCACCGACGAAGAACGAATCGCAGCAAACGAACAATCAATCAAATGCAGAGAAGAATACGAAGACGCCACAAGACCATATAACCAGTATAGATATTACATATTCGCAGGAATCGGATTCCTATTACTCCTCGTCGGACTATTCGCAAAAGAAAACATAATCCAACTAACAGGATTAGCAGCAGGTGGCATCCTAGTCGCCGAAGGAATAGTAATAAACCTAGAAAACAAAATGATTGTATTCTTTTCACTCTTAGCAATATTAGTAATCTTCGGAGTCGTCGCATGGCGAGTCATTAATAAAAAATAATCAGAACAACTTCTTCTGCGACTCACCATCAGCAATCGCCGAAACATCAACCCCAAACACATCAAAAATATTCTCAACCGCCGGCAAAATCTGATTCTTCAAATAATAATCAATATCATACTTCACTTTCTCCCCCGCCAAATAAACCCTATCGCCAATCCTCTTCCCACTACCATCCCCAACAAAATACTCAATCAACATCCCAGTAGAAACCGCAACCCCAGCAGCCAACATCTTCTTCGCAGCAATAACATGAGGACCCTCGGTAACATACTCATCCAACGGCCGACGCAACTGCGTCCGGATCATCAAGTCCTCTAAATCAACCTCACGATTCTTCAGCTTCCCAACAACTTCCTTCGTCAACTTCAAAGCCGCCTTCTCATCCCCATCTTTCATTATATCAGCCAAAACCTCACTCTGCAAATTCCGAGTCAACCGACACCAATCCCGACGAACGGTCTCAAACCCACGAATCTTAACCTTCCCCTTCTCGTCAACCAAAGCATACTTCTTCTTCGCCCCAGCAGTCGTCCCCCGCTTCGCGACAAACAAACCACGAGCATAAAAATCCTCCAAATCTAATTCCATAATCCCAGGCAAATCCGCATTAATCTTCTTCAAAAATTTCAAAACATCATCCTTACTTTTATCACCCTGCAAAAAAGCAATCGAGTCCGTATCGGAATAAATAATCTTATGACCTTCCTTCTCAATCTTATCAATTGCCGATAAGATATTCTCCTTAGCCAACCTAGCCGTCGCTGCCGCAGCCTCACGACAATAATAACGAGCTCCAAAAAATCCCTGATAACCATAAGCCGCATTCGCCAACAACTTGTAAGCATTCGACCTAGCCTTCAACATCCCAGACGGCTCCTCCGCATAACTCTTCTTGTGCTTCTTCCGTTTCTCAATAACCTCCTCCAACATCTCAGGAAAAAATCCTTTCTCCTTCTCAAATTTCTCACCCTCAATAAAAGTCGCCTTCGACAAATTATAAGTCACAATAACCGAAGCATACATAGAAGTAAAATCAAACATAACCAAATCCTCATACAAACCAGGCGACGGTTCAAAAACAAAAGCACCCTCATACTTACCCTTCGCCTTCCTCTCGCCAATCTCATTATGCAACGGCCTCTTCTCCGCAATCTCACCAAACCGATCCAAATTATGAATAAGATAATTCTCAACATGCGAAGACATCCGATCCCGCGTCACATCAAACAGCGGCTCTTTCACAATCTTACAAAACTCCTCAACATCAGGCCAAATTTTCTGAGCCAACTTGTAAGTCACCGCAGAATCCTGCAAGTTATAAGAAAAAAAATCACGCCAATCACCATCTTTCATATTCCCAAGCTTAACAAAATCAAAATCCTCCTTTTCCTCCCCAATCAATTCCTTCGCAACCTCATTTAAAGACAAAGTTTCACTCTGCAAATACTGCGCAAAAACAGCGTCGATAAAACGATACAAATCAACATGAACAATCCCAGCAATCTTCCCAGAAGGAATCCGCCCTCGAGTAAAACTAGGCACCCGACCATCAACCCCCAAACTCAACTTTACATTATTAACATCAGCCCGCCCTTTCAAATAAGGTAAATCAAATCCATCAGAAAAATACCCCGTCAAAATATCAGGCGAATACTCATTAACATATTCAACAAACTTCTCAAGCATATCAGCCTCATCCTCAAAAAACTCAACATAATTCCCAGCACCCTTACACTTTTTCCAAGTCAAAACCTTACGTATACCATCCCCAAAAAGAGAAATCATAAAAATCTCACCCTTCCCCAATTCCCTATCGCTAGTCTCAATATCATAAGCCAAAATCTTCGGAACAAAATCATCCTTCTTTTTAGAAGGTTTAATCTCATTCGCCATAAAGAATGGAAGATCCAAGTTATCAAATCCCAAATTCCCAATCCCAAATTCCGGCTCGCAAGTTTGGACGGTATACCAACTCAAAGGCTCAACACCCTTCTCCTTAATATACTTCGTAATCAAAGGAACATCATACTCACGTCGCTTATCAATCCCATCAATATCTCCAATAGCCGAAGCAACATCATGCGCGTCCTTATGATTCGTAACAAAAACCCGAATCACCTTAACATCCTTCCCCAAAAACTTCTTATCCAAAATCTCAGTTCGCAAAACCTTCGTCACCCTCGACGCTTTCTCAACCTCAACCTTCTCAACTTCCTTCACAATCTTCTTAGCATCAGCACCATTCTTAAGAATCAAATAAAAATTAGGCTCATAAGAATCAACAACACAAACCTTCTCCCCCTTCTTCGTCCGCCCAACTAACCTAACATAATTCCGACCCTGAAAATCAAAGTAGTCATAATCAACGGGAACAAACTCAAATTCCATACAAATCAAAAATCAACAGACCTTATATGTTTTTCGAGAACAACAGATTTAAAAAACAAAAAAACACTCATAAATTATGAAAGTCAGCACAGAACCCGCCTACAGAATAACTAGAGTTAGTCCAATCTGTCCAGCACATAATAATTCTCAAAGAAACCCGCACATACATTACACTCCAAATAAATCAGACGACACACACAAAAGAGACCACCCATCAAATTTTGGAAATCACGTCGACTACCTCGCATAATAATCATGGGAATCATAAGAAAAGAACAAAGAAAAAAAATGTTAGACGTAACACTGTCCCACATAGAAACCGCCGGATATAAAATAAACTCAGCAAATGAAGACGAAATTACCATCCTCTCAAAAATAGAAAACAACAACCGAAAATTGCACCTATTCTTACATAGCCAAAAAACAAACCGCAAAATATTCGTACATGAGATCAACGAAATATTACATAGCGGCGATTATATCAGCAATATATTTTACAAAGACGGCGAAAACTTCCACGTACGATTGGGCAGAAGAGCACACGTTAAAGGCAACGAAAGAAGTCTGAAAAGATACACAAATCAAGATCTGCAAAAAATGCTACACCTAAGAGATCTCGAAAAATTCGCATTAGGACAAAATTCTCCACAAACAACCCTAACCTATTACCAACCAGAAACACAAAGGTTAGCAGAAGGATTCAGGTCGTACAACATGGGCAATGTCATATTAAATTACGAACACATACCCCAAGGAGACAGGAGATTCGACTTTGTCAGAGAAAAAGTAGCAGACGACTACAAAATCGCACAAGAAATCACAAAACAAAGAAAAAACATAAGATTCTCTCCAAGAAAGAAAGGCTCAAAAATACTAATAGTCAACGCACCCAAGTACGCAGGAAAAAAGGCATAACACCCTAACCAAATAACTTATTAACATCTTTAACATTTCTATAATATGGGCGTACAGATATCCGACATATTGCCAAGGAAAGAAATAAAACTAGCAGACCTAAAAGGAAAAGTCGTAGCAATCGACGCCTATAACACACTCTACCAATTTCTCACAACAATCCGACAACCCGACGGCACACCACTAATGGACAAAAACGGCGACATAACATCCCACCTATCAGGCCTTTTCTACCGAAACATAAATTTACTCCAAGAAGGAATCAAACCAGTCTACATCTTCGACGGAATACCTCCCGAATTAAAGCAAGAAGAAATAAAAAAAAGGAAAGCCGTAAAAAAAATAGCCGAAGAAAAGTATACCGAAGCAAAAGAAAAAGAAGACATCACAGGAATGAAAAAATACTCAGGAAGATTCGTAAAAATAACAGACAAGATAATCCAACAATCAAAAGAACTCTTAGAAGCATTAGGTATACCAGTAGTCCAAGCCCCATCAGAAGGTGAAGCAGAAGCCGCAGTTTTAGCAAGAGCAGGAAAAGTATGGGCAGCAGCATCCCAAGATTACGACGCAATCTTATACGGAGCACCATATCTAGTACGAAACCTAACATCAGCACGACGAAAAAAAATGCCATCAGGATTATATCTAGAAATAAACCCAGAACTAATCGAATTCCAAGCAGTCGTAAGAGAACTAGGGATAGACAAAGACCAATTAATATGCTTAGCAATCCTCGTAGGAACAGACTATAACCCAGGAGGCGTAAAGGGCTTGGGCCAAAAAAAAGCACTAGAAATTGTCCAGAAATACAAATACCCAATAGAGATATTCAAACAAGTAGAAAAAAAATTCGAATTCATATTCGACTGGCAAGAGGTCTTCAAGCAATTCCACGAATACGAATCATCCTACATAGAAGACATAGAATTCAAAAAAGTAAACGAAGCAAAGGTAAAAGAAATACTCCTCTCCCACAAATTCTCAGAAAACAGAATAGATTCAGGTCTACAAAAGTTAAGGAAAATAAAAGAAGCAAAAAAGCAAAAAGGACTAGGCGACTTCTTTTAACCCCGAACTATCAAATACACAATATACAAAACATAAAGTAACAAGAAAATAATCCCTTCCTTCTTCCGCAACTCATGCTTACTCCACACAAACATAAATACAAATAACAACAAAGTCACCAAAAACATAACACCAATTTCAAAAGCAATAAATCCAGGAACTTTCAACGGAGCAATAAAAGGAATAATACCGAACACCCAAAGAATATTAAAAATATTACTCCCAACAATATTCCCAACAGCCAAATCAACATTCTTCTTAAGAGCAGCCCTAACGCTCACAACCAACTCCGGCAACGAAGTCCCAATCGCAACAATCGTCGCTGAAATCAAATACTCACTCAATCCAAACTGCCCCGCAATAAACACAGCCCCATCAACAGTCCACTTCCCACCAAAATAAATCCCAACAAGCCCAATCACAAACATCAGCCCAATTTTCCAATTAGAATCATGCACTTTCTCAACAAGACCAATATCCTTCCGATCCTTCTTCGCCATATTAAACATATAATAAAGAAACATCGCAAACAACGCCAATAAAATCAATCCATCATTCCAAGTAAGAAAATCACCCTCCCCAAAAAATATCTTAGTCGTCAAAGCGAAAAACACAAACGAAGCAACCAACGCAAAAGGAATCTGTTTCCAAATAGTCGAAGACTTAACCTTAACATTCGCAACCAAAGCAGTAATACCAAGAATCAAAAGTATATTCGCAATATTACTCCCAATAATATTTCCAAACGAAACCTCAGAAGCCCCCTTAAATGCCGCAAGAACATTCACAACCAACTCCGGCAATGACGTCCCAAAAGCAACAACAGTCAAACCAATCACTAAACTCGAAACCCCAAGCTTCTTAGCCATCGAAGACGAACTATCAATAATCCAATCCGCACTTTTAACCAAAAGATAAATCCCAACAACAAACAACAAACAAGTCATTATCACCATTCCAATATCATACAAAACCTATATAAAAGTTTAACCCCTCACAATAACATGTTAACAGTAGCATTCCTCCTTGCAATAACAGTATCTATTTCCCTAGCATCGCTAACAATAATCATCACAGGCATAACAGGCATCTTAAGAGAAAACCTCGTAACAGGCGCAGTCATCGGAACCACCGGCGCAGTATCATACGCACTCATCACACTAATCCTCTCACTAGTCGCAACATTCTTCCTAATACTAATCCTAAAAAAGTTAAAATAAATTTTTTGTAGCAGTGGTAACCGATGGTAACCATTATACCAAATAAAAAATTGATAAAAGAAAAAAAGGAGAACTTTAAAATTAAAGTTCTCCCAAGTTTTCTACGTGTTCCTTCTCACCGTCTGTTCTTAGCTACTTTCTTCGTCGTTTCTTTTTTCTCTTTTTAATACTACATTTGTACTTCTCTTGTTTCGATTCTTCATGACACAGTCCTTCCAAAAAGGAGAAATAAAATATCACCACCTACATAGCAGTGATTTTTCTAAGTAAAAGTAGAACATCTAGATTATTTATATTATGATTGCAGGACATTTATTTCATCCAGAAAATAAAAAAGCAATATAAAAGCCAGACTCTACTGAACACAGAATCTGGCTTCAGGGAAGGTGATCAAAAACTCTTTTGTAGACGATTGTCTACGATAATTGCAGAGCTCCTACCCATCTATAGCGATAAAGGCTCTTTCTAAAACCGACACAGGTTGAAGTCCAACCGATATAAATTCCAATAAAATGACCTCCCTCAAATATAGAATAATATCTTCAGGAGGCCATTCAGAGGAGGGCAACGATGTAAATTATAATTCCAAAAAAGGTGAGAAGGGAGTCCATGCCTAAATACTACATATCCTAAGCACCCCTTCTCACTCATAAAACCTCACAATCAACTACAAACAATTGTGAGTACAACATGGCTTCGATATTTACGCTGCTAATGTGGCACCACTGTAATTACACAGTTTCGACACACGCACGCACATCACCTTCATGAGTCGAAGCCATTCGCCAGTGCAAAGAATCGTTCGTTACGGCAACTATAATATCACCCGGTGCTGCACTACCAATACTTTCCAGATTTAAAAGTGCCGACGCACTCTCTTCTTGACTTTCGCTTGTTATCTTTGCGATTACTGTATCACTTGCTACTACGCTTCCCACTGCCTCTACGGCCTTTGCGCTTGTTACCAATACTGCTTCTTCGTTCGCTGCTAACATGCTTATGCTTTCTTGGCTTTGCATGATAGCCATTTCGTCTGTCGAATTTTCGGTACTGCTCTTGATGTTACTGCCGATCATAACCAAAGTTGTGGCTACAACCATCAAAATAATAAACTTCCCCATACTAACTGCGCCCCTTTCATAGACACTCTTAACTAATGATCATTAATTACAAAACAATTTCAGTCAATGGGCTAACCCCCTTTCTTTCCCATAAAGACACCCAAGTCTTTTAAGTTACGGCAGATTCATATATTTCTCACTAGGATAATATTTTTGACAATATGCATCGAGTAAGATTTATTTATTTATATCTCCCCATAGCATCCTTGCGCTTTAATTTAATTCCATTGAGAAATATATTCCATCTGCCTTAAAAAATCTGAATATGCAAAACCGCTTTTCATTGATACCTCCAATCTAACAATATAATTTTCGCAAGCAACATTCGCCCGCACAACATTGAACTAATTCAAATACTAAGTAAATTCAAAAACCTGCACAGAATACCTCCTTTCTCAAAAGTTTACGGATTAATATCGTGTTCCCCAAAAAAATTAGACATATTCCGCCTAATTTTGCAAACAATTAAACAGTCCCAACTATTAAATTCCTCTTTTAGAAATCATTCTCTAAAGGTATTTCCTACCCATAAGAGCTATTCCTCTTTCGATAAATCAATGATTTATCCTAACAAATTATTTCTAATCTGTGAGCCCGTTTGTTTCTTGTATGTTAATATTTTGCGTCGTCAATTGTATAATAAAAAGTTAAACTTTTTAGTACGGGTTTGCCAAAGGCGGTTATTTATCTGAATATGATTAAATTCCATAGTGCATTAACTTTAAAAGCCTTTTCAAAAAATATGAGTCCTATTTAGTAACAACCAATATTTATTCTTCAGTCATTCCCTCAACAGTCTTCTCCAAGACTTCACGATTAACAGCTTCCTTTTCAGCCGCCTTCTTTTTCTTTCTCGCTTCAATCATCTCACCAAGTTTGACTAAAACTCCAGGAGCATAAATCAACAACAAAACAAAACCAATAGCAACAGCAATCGCAATAATAACCGCAATCGCAAGACCCCAAGGCAAAATATAATTCCAAATAATATCCCATAAATGATACACAAACGTCGCCAAGTTAGCAATAATTTTCATCACATCCATAATAACAAACACAACAGCCCCAAGAATATTCCCCCAAGTTCCCTCAAAGAAAAAAAAGTCAAACTTCTTATCCGAAATCCCAAAATCAAAAACATTCCCATTCAAAACCAACATCATAAAGAAAAACAACAACAAATAAAGATTAAAAGCGAATAACCAACTAATCGAAGGCACCATTCCAAACACAACCTTCAACCAAGAAGCATTCTCCTCAAGCCACAAATTAATCGCCTCAATTCGAATCTCAGCCTTAGTATAAAACGGCTTATATTTCCCAAAATCAACTTCGCCAGATTCATCCAAAGGAGAATAATTTGCAATAGCCCCTTGAATTTTCTCAACATCCTCCCCGCCAATCCCCGCACTCGGTTCATCCAACGCGACCACAAATCCAAACATCAAAACAATCAACAACAAAACCAATATCCTCTTCATCAAATAAACAGCCATCCCAAACTTTTAAACCTTATTAAAAAAACTATATAAACACTATTCCTCTTCTCTTATCATGAAAAGAGGAATCATAACACTAGCCCTATTAATCCTATTAGCAACCCCACTAATATTAGCTCAAGAAAACATAACAGGTCCAGCACAAGAACAACTCAGCGCACTAAGAGGCGGACTAGATATCAAAACAGAAAACGTTTTAGAAAAAGAAGTAAACTTCCCACAAGCTCTCGAGACTCCCATGAATGTTATATTCGGAATAAAAGAAGGCGCGACATGGCAACAACTAATCGTAACACTAGGAGTCTTTATAGGTTTCTTCATATTGATATTTAGTGTAGCAGGACTAATCCCATTCCTCGGAGAAGGAGTCCTAAAAGTTATAGCTTCACTTATAATAACCGCATTAGCATCAATGACAGGAACATTAAATGCGGTGGCAATGTTCTTCTTTGACATCGCCGGACTATTCAAATGGACAACCTCATGGGGACCACTAAAAATGATAATAGCAATACTAATAGCAGCCATAATAATAATCGCAGCCAATTGGTATGTGCACAAAGTTAAAATAAAAATGAAACTAAAGTCAGCCAAACAAATAGGTAGAGACATGTGGGCAGTAGCCAAGCTCAATAAAAAAAAAGTAAAACAAGAGCTCAATCAATGAGCCCTCGAAGAAAATAAAAATAATAAAAATTTAGTTTATTCAGATGCCAAATGTTTCTCAAGTCCTTCAATCTCTCCCTTGAGAGCTAAGTATGCATGAGATTTTGTTCCTTTACCACTTGCCACTAATTCTGCCAATAGACGTTTCTTCTCGGTAATTCTCGCAGCAAGAGTAGCTTCATTAGCCTTCCCTTTTTCCTGCATTCCTGCTGTAACACCCTTCTTCCATATCTTATGTAGAATCTTATCTTTATAGAAGATAAACGCTACAGAAATTAGCATAACCACAAAATAAGTGATTGCTTCAGCACTACCCAATGGATTAGAGTCATCTGCCCATCCAAGAATAAGTTTGTATATTATAAAACCTATAAAACCTATCCAAACCACAGGAGTCATGATCGCACCAGCCCTAGCATTTTTTCTCTCTATTTCTATCGTAAAGAAAATAAGAATCATTAAAGGTATAACGGCACTCATAACCAATCCCATAGCGCCATAACTCACAAGCATCATATAGACCTCTTCAGGTGTTATAAATGCAGTAGCTAAGAAACCAACGACAATCGCAAAGGGCCATTTAATCCAATCAGACTGATCAGATAAGAACGGCAGAACGCTAGATAGAGAATAAATTATTATCGCAAGAAGCGCAAGAAACAAATATTTTGCAACATTTGTAGTCATCTGTCCTCCTTCCCATTCAGTAAACAAATCCTTAATAGGGTCTTGTATAGCATTACCCGTAGCAACAGTAGTTTCTGGTGCAGCCACAACAAAAGACATTGCAAATGCAAACATAAACAATCCTAGAACACTAAGCGTCAAAATCTTTTTCGTATTTTTATTCATAATTTATACCCCCTTTCAACCATGTTTATCATTGTTGATTGATTGGTCTCCGACCAACCTTTCACTCTTTTATTAACCATAATATTCCGACGGACAACTTACTTATAAATATATCCACACTCAACAACAACATAACAAATCTTTAAAAACTTCAATCATCTAATTCTAACATGAAAAGAAACGGTGGCATATTTACTTTTTTAACAATAATGTTCTCCTCACTAGTCAGCGCACAGGGACCAGTCGAAGGTCTCGAACGATTAACAGAGGGAGCAAGAGAAGTAATAGATATCACTATACGATTCATAGCAGACATTTTATTCGATCTCGAAAGCTTCGACGAATTATTCTTCGCAAAAATACTAATCGCCTTAATTATATTTATGGTAACATACACAGTCCTAAGAAGAAACGATATCTTCGGGAAAGACAAAAAGATAGCCGTAATAATAACGTCAGCAATAACAATATTAGCAGTAAGATACCTCCCAACCAATTTCGTCCAAGCAATTCTTTTACAATACAGCATCTTTGCCGTAGCCGTAACAACACTAATACCATTCATACTATTCTTCTTTTTCCTACATCAATCAGGAATGCGAGAGGCGGGGAGGAGGATAGGATGGGTTCTCTACGCGGCATCATTTATAGCAATGTGGGCATTTAGGTATGAAGATATAGGCAACGCGAACTACATTTACTGGGTCGGCATAATAGCAGTAGCGATCTCGCTTATATTCGACAGCAGCATTCATAAATACTTCAAATTCTCAGACTTTAGAAAGGCCACCGCAAAGATAAATCAAGAAGCCAGATACAGACTAGAAGAAAGAGCAGAAAAAGCTGCCGAACGTCTAGAAAAAAGATTTATGACCCCAGAACAATACAAAAGAGAAATCAAAGATATTAACGACGCAATAAAACAATTATAACTAATCCTTCCGATACCCAACTATCTTCCGCTTCTTCCCAGTCCCCTCATAAATCGGGACCTCATCTTCTCCCTTACTTCCCTTTCTTCTTCCACCACCAGTCCCTTTCATGGCCAAAACAACTCCAACAATAACTATAGCAACTCCAACTCCAGAAATATAATTTCCAGCAACACCCTCAAGAAACGCGACCTTTAAAGGAATAATATTAAAACCAAAAACCATAATCACAATCCCAACAACAGCCACACCATATCCAACCACTTTTTTCATAATACATCCAACACTCAATTCTTTATAAAAGTTCTCATCACACAAATCTATATAAACAAAAAACAATTCAACCCTTCATGAATAAATTCATCGGAATACTAATCGGACTGGTATTTTTAATAGTACCAATCTACGCATGGATAGTGAACTTCGCAGGATTCGGAGCAGCAGCATTAACCTTCCTCAAAGGCGGAATAATGTGGCTACTTCTACTAATCGGTGCGACATCACTTCTTATCGGACTAAGCGGCCTAAAAGATTAGTACATAAATAATTTTAAATCTAATTCATTCTAGCCATGCATGGAAAGCCTCAGTGACTTCTAACCCAACATCCCAATCAACATCCCTTCAATAATCCCAGCAATCAACAGCAACGGGAAAACTACAAACGCAAAAAATCTCAACCCCTCAACAAAATTATATTTCAATTTCTTCCCAACATCTCCACTATACATATCAGCCCCAATCTTTAATCCAATCCCAATAGAAAACAAAACAGCAGGCAATTCAAAAATCCCATGAGGCAACAACTGCCACAAAACAAAAATCCCATTTTGAGCAACAGCTTCCCTAGAAACAAACCCAAGCAAATATCCATTAACAACCCCAGTCACCAAAGGGAGAATCCCAATACTAATCCCTAAGATAATTGCAAAAAGACTCGCCTTCATATTATTAAAAAATATAATCCCCATCAACTCAAACATCCCTTTCCCTTCGAGCATCGCCATCAATTCCTCAATAAAACTAAATATCTCAGCCCTAAAAAACTGAGGATACGCAAACCCAACAATAAATGTCAAGCAAAAAATTCCCAAAGCAAAAACAATATGCCATCTCGACTCCTTAAAAAATTTCCAACATCTAGAATACTGATCAATCAAAAATCCCCTCTTCTTCATCGCGCAAAATACTTACTAATCATTTTAGTTTTCCTAGGAAACTTCTTCTTCAAATAAAACCCATAACTAAGTCCAACAATCAATCCTCCAAGATGTGCAGTGTTACCAATAGGCAAACCAAAACTCAAAGACAAAGCCCAAAGCCCAAACATCAAAACTCCCATCGCCGCCCACATCGGCATAGGAATAATAAAGAAAACCAAAACAGGAAGTTTCGGAGTCAAAACTGCCAACAATCCGCCAAGAGCAAAAATCGCACCCGACGCACCGACAGCAAAGATACAATAACTAGGGATACCTTGGATACTTGTTATTACAGCTGGACAAATAAAATTATCAGGTTTCAAAATTAATGCAATCAAAACAAACAACACGCCGGCAAAAAGCCCTCCAATAAAATACAATCCAATAAATCTTTTCTTCCCAATCAGCTTCTCAACAAAATTTCCAATAAACATCAACGAAATCATATTCACAAAAAGATGCGTAAAATTAGCATGCATAAACATACTTGTAACAAATGTCCAAAGATTATGACCCGTCAAAACAGCGGCAGGCATTAATGCAATAAAAGAAAACGCCTTTAATTCCCCAATAGAATTCATCAAAACCAAAGCCCCAATAAAAAATAAAACATTAGCTACAATAATAATTCCAGTATAAGAAGATAAAAATCCCTGCCGCCTCATCATTTCCTCTTCTTAACGATTTTCTTTTTTAACTTACTCATAAAACTTTTCTTCTTAACTTTCTTCACAACCTTCTTCTTAACCCTCTTCACAACCTTCTTCTTCTTAACCCTCTTCACAACCTTCTTCTTTTTAGCAACAACCTTCTTCTTCACAGCCTTTTTACCTTCAGCCTTAGCCTTCGCCGCCGCAACCTTCTTCCGAGCTGCAGTCCTAACAGCTTTCATAACCACCTTCCTTTCAGCCTCTTCCTTATCAGACTTTTTCTCAGCACGAGCCCTCTTCTTAGATTCCTTTTCTCTAATAGTAACAAGCTCCCCCTTAATCAATTCCAATTCCTTCTGCCGTCTGGTAACCTTCGCCTTCGTATCCCGAATCGGCCCACTATTATCAGACAGCTCATAAATCTCAGCACACTCCTCACAACTAAACCCATGTTCAAGCGCCTTCTCCTCACCAACCTCAATCCCACACGGCTTACAAACATAAAACCGCTTCGTCTCACGGCTCCCCAAAATATGATTCAAATTCTCAATCTTCCCAACCAAAGAACCCTCCAACTTCACCAAACACTTCTCAGTCTTCAGAGTCCAATAATAAATATACCAACCCTTCCGCTTATCCTTCTTTCTAATAAAAGAAACCAATCCATCAGCCGAAAGTTTATACAAAATATTCCGAACCTGATTAATCGTCAACTCCATCTTCTTAGCAATCAAAAACTCATTAACATCTTTCTTCCCAAACAAAATATCAACAATCCTACCAGTATTCTCACCAGCCATTTCCTCGACGAGATCATGAAGAAGTTTAACTTGCATATTCAACAAAATCAATTTCCTTTTATATACCTTTCCAAGAGGTTTGTAGTCATTATAAAATTACCACAAACCTATAAAAAAGAATTTGCCCAAATCATATCATGGGACTATTTAGCAAAAAAGAAAAGGTGCCGGAAATCCCCGTAGCACCATCATTACCAGACTTACCAAAACCAAAAGAACAACCCGAAAAAAAGGATTTACCAGAGCTACCGTCATTCCCAGCAAATTCTAAGAACGAAAATCTTAATCAAGAAATGGTTAAATCAGCTGTTACCGATTTGCCATCTCCTGAGGAAAACGAGGTGCATGTGGAAATCCCAGAAGGTCTCCACGTTACAGAAGAGCAAGAAGGGGAGTCCATGATTCCCCCAAAGCCTTCCGTAGAAGAAGCAATCCCCCAACCTCCAACAATGCCATCAATCGCCGACACAAAAAAGAGAACTTTAGAATTAAATGCATCAACACCAAATAAACCAATCACAAAACAAGTAGAACCAATCTTCGTAAGAATCGACAGGTTCCAATCAGCACAAAAGAATTTCGAAAACATAAAAGAAAAAGTAAAAGAAATAGAATCGGTTCTATCAAAGATCAAAGGCGTAAAATCACACGAAGAAACCGAACTAAAAGGTTGGACAGAAGACGTCGAAAAAATCAAATCACGATTAGCAGAAGTAGATTCAGACATCTTCGACCAAATTTAAAATGGCTTCCAAAGAAGAGCTCTTCGTATCAATTCCCCCAGAAGTCTACCGGACAAACAAATCCAACATCTTAATGAGCCAAGCAGATTTACTAACAACCCTAAAAAGATTACACAATCTAAAAGTCCTAGCACGACAAAAACAAGATCTCAAAAAAAGACTTCATAAGCTATTCGAAATGGTATCATCAGAAGTAGATTCCATCCAAAACAAAATGCCAACGCCAAAAGTTCCAAAATCAATACATCTAGAAGAAGAGCCAACCCCAAAAATAAAAGAATCATTCGCAAAAAGAGACGACATCGAAGACGAGCTAAAACTAATCCAAGAAAAACTACGAGAACTAAATAACTAAATTTAAAAGTCCAAGTTATCTAATTCTATCATGAACCGAAAACAACTAATAAAAAAATACATAGAATTCTTCAAGTCGAAAGACCACAAAGAAATCCCAAACGCATCCCTAATCCCAGAAAATGACCCAACAGTCCTATTCACAACCGCAGGGATGCACCCACTAATCCCATTCCTACTAGGAGAAAAACACCCTCAAGGAAAAAGACTAGTCAACGTCCAACGATGCATCAGAACAGGCGACATCGACGAAGTCGGAAACACAACACACCACACATTCTTCGAAATGCTCGGCAACTGGTCTCTAGGCGACTACTTCAAAAAAGAAGCAATAGAATATTCCTTTGAATTCTTAATAAAAGATTTAGAAATCCCACTAGAAAGATTTGCAGTCTCAGTTTTCAAAGGAGACAAGGATGCACCAAAAGACGAAGAGGCAGCAAAAATATGGAAATCCCTAGGAATCTCAAAAGACCGAATCGCATTCTTATCTAAAGAAGATAACTGGTGGGGACCAGCAGGCGAAACAGGACCATGCGGACCAGACACAGAAATGTTCTACTGGAAATTAAACGACAAGCCAGCTCCAAAAGTTTTCGACCCCGAAGACAAAAACTGGGTAGAAATATGGAACGACGTATTAATGCAATACAACAAAGACAAAGACGGAAAATACAATGAAGCAAAACAAAAAAACATCGACACCGGAATGGGCGTAGAAAGAATCATCACAATTCTAAACGGACTAGAAGATAACTACGAAGCAGGAATGTGGAAACCACTAATAAAAAAAATAGAATCAATATCAAAAAAATCCTATAAAGGAAACGAAAGAGAAATGCGAATCATTGCCGACCACATCAAAGCAGCAACCTTCATTATCGCAGACGGAATCGTCCCAGGAAATGCCGAACAAGGTTACGTCCTCCGAAGATTAATCAGAAGGACAATCCGAGAATTAAGAAAAATAGGAGTCCCAATTTTAAAGATGGACGTAACAGTAGAAATCTCAAAAGAAGTAATAAAAATTTATGACGATTACGACATATTAAAAAGTAACAAAGACAAAATCCTAAAAGAATTAAAATCAGAAGAAGATAAATTCCAAAAAACATTAGACAAAGGATTAAAGGAATTCGAGAAAATGTCAAACGACAATAAAATCGATGCCAAAGAATCATTCTTACTTTACCAATCTTACGGCTTCCCAATCGAAATGATAAAAGAACTAGCAGACGAAAAAGGAATCAAGGTTGACAAAAAAGGTTTCCATAAAGAACTAGCCTCTCACCAAAAACTCTCAAGAACAGCGTCGGCAGGAAAATTCAAATCAGGTTTAGCAGATAACTCAGAAGCAACACAAAAACTCCACACAGCATGCCACATGTTAAACCAAGCATTAAGAGAAGTCCTAAAAGACAAAAACATTTTCCAGAAAGGCTCGAACATCACACCAGAAAGATTACGATTCGATTTCAACTTCGACAGAAAATTAACAGACGAAGAAAAGAAAGCAATCGAAGATTTAATCAATAAAAAAATTAAAGAAAACATCCCGGTAGAATTAGAAGAACTAACATTAGATGAAGCAAAGAAAGCAGGAGCCCAAGGAGTCTTCGATTCAAAATACGGAAACAAAGTAAAAGTTTATTCAATCGGAAATTTCTCAAAAGAGATTTGTGCTGGACCACATGTCGCAAACACTTCTGAAATGGGAACATTCAAAATCAAAAAAGAAGAATCAAGTTCCGCAGGTGTTAGAAGAATAAAAGCAATATTAGAATAATCACTTCTTCCTTCTTGAATCTATCCCCTTAACCCTCTTCAAAATCTCTTCAATATATTTCTCAGCCCTCCTATTAACCCGATAATCGTACTCAGCCTTAACCCTATCTTTCTGCGATTGTCTATTCTGACTCATCAAAATAACAGGAGCTTGTAACGCAGCAAGAGTCGACAAAACCAAATTCAAAAGAATAAACGGATACAAATCCCATTTCCCAAACAAAACCATTGAAGTATTAAGAACCATCCATAATACAAGAATAACTAAAAAGCTCAAAATAAAAGTCCAACTTCCGGCCCACTTCGCAATCCCATCAGCAGACCTCTGTCCAAAAGTCTTCGGAATAATCAAATTCTTCAAAACACCATTATGGTCCTTCGATAAACTATGTACCTCAACTCTCTTTTTCATACAACACCACAACAAAATTACTTTAAATAATTACTTGTTCCAAATAAATCCCAGTATTTTCTTGTTTAACAGGAAAATGCGCAGTGCAAAAAAATGCGCAGTGTACAAATGTACATAAGCATCTTTTTTGTCAAGAAGTTTCCGTTAAGCAAGATAAATACTAGCCATCCCCGGCTTCGCCCTCTTAGCCATCCCCTTAGGATCAACCTTCCCAGAATCATTAACCGCAAAAACCGAAACATCTTTCCCAACCGCCTTACCAATCTTCCCCGCATCAACCTTACCAATCTCAAACGGCATCACATAAACATAAATCTTCTTTGTCTCTTTTTTAACAATCCCCTTAATCCTCTCAACAATCTTAGAATTCAAATCCCCACCACTAGAACCCTTCTTCAAAATCTTCTTCTCATCAACCTTAGGCCAACTAGACACAGAAATAAAACTTTTATTACCCAACTTCGCCCAAAGCTCCTCGCTGATATGCGGACAAACAGGGCTAAGCAATTGCAAAAACTTCCCAGCCGAATCCTTAGAACATCCCTTCTCAACCAAATCAAACAACTCCCTAATCTCAATCGTCGCCTTCCTATACTCAAAATTATCATAGTAACCACTAACATTCTTAACAGTCTTATTCAACAAAGACAATAACTCTTCCGAATCAGAACCAGATTTAAACCCACCAAAGAACTCAAATATCTTCTTAACAAACCTACTCGAACCATTAATACCTTTCTCGCTCCAATCAATATCTTTATCCGGCGAAGCCAAACTAGACAAAAAGAATCGAGCAGTATCAATACCATATTTCTTAGAAACATCCTCAGGCAAAACAACAGTCTCAGGCTTAGACTTACTCATCTTAACGCCACCCTCACCCCGAAGCATTCCCTGATGAAACAATCTAACCGCAGGCTCATCAAAATCAATCATCCCAAGGTCCCTCAAAAATTTCACATAAAACCTAGAATAAATCAAATGCATACAAGCATGCTCCGCCCCACCGATATAAGTATCAACCGGGCACCAATATTTAACCTTCTTCACATCAAAAATCTTCTTATCATTATGCGGATCACAATACCTCAAAAAGTACCAAGATGAATTCGCAAAAGTATCCATCGTATCACTTTCCCGACGACCCTTCCCGCCACATTTCGGGCATTTAACATTCAACCATTTCTCATTAGTCTCAAGAGGATTCCCTTTCCCAAACTTAACATCCTTCGGCAACTCAACCGGCAAGTCCTTCTCAGGAACCGGAACAGCTCCACACTTCTCACAATGAACAATCGGAATCGGCGTCCCCCAATATCTCTGACGACTAATCCCCCAATCCCTCAACTTAAAATTAGTTATCCTCCGACCCTTCCTCTCATCAATCAACCACTCCGTAATATTATGTATAGCCCGCTTACTCTCAAGCCCATCAAACTGCCCACTCCTCGTCAAAATCCCATAATCAGTAAAAGCTCTATCAGACTTATTCGGATCAGTCGACTTCCCATCAACAGGCAAAACAGTCTCAATCAAATTAATACCATACTTATGCGCGAACTCCAAATCCCTCTGATCATGAGCATCCGCCATAACCATCCCACTACCATAATCCGCAATAACAAAGTTCGCCGCCCAAATAGGAATCATCTCATTCGTAGCAGGATTAACCGCATACGACCCAGTAAAAACCCCTTCCTTCTCTAAATCCCCAATATCCTTCTCGCTAACTGATTTCAACTTCTTCAAAAACTTATCAACATCTTTCCTTTGCTCCTTAGTAACCAACGAATCCAACTTAGAATGCTGCGCCGCCACAACCATAAACGTAACCCCAAAAATCGTATCAGGCCTCGTAGTAAAAATCGGCCACTTATTTCCCTCAATTATCTTTTCCAACAGTTCAGGGAATTCCATGGTACCCATCCCATTAAATGTGAAATGTCCATGTTTCTTCAGCTCAACAACCTCGCCGCCCAAAACCTCATTAAACATTTTGAGGCTCTTCTTTCCATCTTCCTCTTCGTCATCCGAAATAAACATAACAATCTTTCCAACTCTATCCTTAATTCCCCCATCAATATCATATTCATAAAAACCATTCTTCTTATCATGAGTATCAATCTTCCAAGGCGCGACCAAAATTAATTTCTTTATTTTATGCTTCGTGTCCCCAAGCCATCTAACCAAAAAAGCACATCCACAACTATGACCAATTAAAATACTATTCTCATCAATATTTACTTTCTTCTCAAACTCCTTTTTCCAATTATCATAACTCGCCATCCATGGCTCAGGCATCATTGGAACTTCAACCTTAATCCCCTTCTTTTCTAAGCTATCCCGAGTCCAAGGAATCCAATGCTTATCATAAGTCCTCGTTTCAAAATTTATAGAAGTCTCTTTATTACTAGGACACCCATGCACAATAACAACGTTGCCCAAGTCGTCTGCCTTCTCTACAGAAGACGAAGTCTTCGTTCTACCCTCTACAGCCGCAGCGTTCTTCCGACTTTCCACAAGAAAGTCGATCTCCGTTCCGTAGGAACGGCCTATCCAATTCTTCTGCATAGCCTTCGTCCTATCCGGCCAATCCATCTTATCCAAATTCTCATATAATTCATCAGCATACTCCGTCGTCTTCAAAAACCACTGCTTCAATTGCCGAACCTCAACCTCACAATCATCATGCCTCCAACATTTCCCGTCATGCACCTGCTCATTCGCCAAAACAGTATTACATTTCCTACACCAATTCACAGCCGAAGTCTTCTGGTAAGCCAACCCCTTCTCCAACATCTTCAAAAAAATCCACTGGTCCCATTTGTAATAACTTTTATCATGCGTCGAAAAAGTCCGCGTCCAATCATAACTCAACCCAATCGCCTTCATCTGCTTCATAAAATTCGGAATCGACTCATTAGTATAATCATCCGGATTCTTCCCCGCCTCAATCGCCGCATTCTCCGCCGGCAACCCAAAAGAATCGTAACCCATAGGATGCAAAACATTAAACCCACTCATCCGCTTAAACCGAGCAATAATATCCCCAATAGTATAATTCCAAGCATGCCCCATATGCAAACCACTACCAGAAGGATACGGAAACATCTCCAAAACATAATAAGGATTAGCACCGCTATCTTTCACCTCAAAAGTTTTAGCCTTCTCCCACTTCCCCTGCCACTTCTTCTCAGTCTTCGCAAAATTAATCTCAACCATAACAAAACCACACCACAAATATTTTTAAACTTACTTATACCAAAAAATACAGGTGATTAGTCACCAGACTATTTCTGGAAATTTAACATGGATCCACGAACACGAGAGCTAGCAAAATTAGTAGTCAATTACGCACTTAACGTCAAGTCCGGACAAAACGTAATGATATCAGGCTCGACAGAAGCCGAACCATTCATCGCAGAACTCTACAAAGAAATCATCCTAAAAGGCGCACACCCACATCTAAAAGTCAGTATACCAGGACTAGCCCCATTCTTTTTCAAGCACGCAAAGAAACACCAAATAGAAAAGTTCCCAGAATTATTCGACCACGCGGCAAGAAAAATGCACAAGTACATCGGAATCAGCACAGAATCAAACACAAGAGAACTAACATCATGCGACCCAAAGAAAATATCAGCACGAGCAAAAGTGGTCCACCCAATCTCAGAATACATCTGCAACGAGCGAGACAAAATCCGAAGAAACTCCGTCGCCTACCCATGCCAAGCCCTAGCCCAAGAAGCAGAAATGTCATTAACAGAATACGAAAACTTCGTATACGGCGCATGCTTACAGGACTGGAAAAAAATAGGAAAGAAAATGAACAAAGTCCTAGTAAAATTCAAGGAAGGAAAATCAGTCCACCTAATCGGCCAAGGTGTTGATTTAAAATTCGACATACACGGAGACAAAGCAATAACAGACCTCGAAGGCGATAACATCCCAATGGGCGAAGTCTTTATGGCACCAGTAAGAGAATCCCTAAACGGCTGGATAAAATTCGACTACCCCGCAATCCGAGGCGGACGAGAAGTAACCGACATAGAACTCAAATTCAAAGACGGAAAGGTAACAAAAGCAACAGCATCCAAAAACGAAGACTTCCTTCACGCAATGCTAGAAATAGACGAGAACGCATCTTACATCGGAGAATTCGGAATCGGAATGAATCCAAAAGTAACCAAGTTCACAAAAAACCTCGGATTCGACGAAAAAATTGGAGGAACAATCCACCTAGCACTAGGCTCTACATACCCAGACAACGGCGGCGGAAACGACTCAGCCCTACACTGGGACATCGTAAAAGACATGAGTAAAGCAAAAATAATTCTAGACGGAAAAGTAATCCAAGAAAACGCAAACTGGAAAATATAAACAGCCAAGTCAAAATATAATGACAACGAAGTTGTCTCGTATCTAACCTAATACCTAACTCCTAATACCCAATACCTGCAATGAAAGAAATAACTTTAAAAACGAGTTACTTCTTTCATTGCTATGCTCCTGTAGTCTAGTGGCCAAGGATGCCGCCCTCTCAAGATCTGCTTCGGCAGGGCTTGAATGACAGGTTCAAATTTGAACCTGTCATTCAAGAGGTGGAAAGTCCTCGTCGATGAGACAACGACTTTATGTTCACTTGAACAAACCACCGAAATCTCTAACGAGATTTCATTGGAGAACGGCGGTGACCCGGGTTCGAATCCCGGCAGGGGCATCCTACCTTTTTGACCGAATCGTGAGAACTTTTCTGATTCTCAAAACTCAACCCCGACTTCTCAAACTCAACCTTCAAAGCATTCTCATAAACCTTCTCAAGAAATCCATACCCAAGACAATTATAAACCCGATAAAACACCCCAATAATCTTTTCAGTCAACTCCTCATGCTCCATACAACCCAAACCCCAACCAACTATTTAATCTTAACTCTCAACCTCATCAGATTCCCCTGTATTGAATCCGCGAAATCCGTGTAATCCGTGGCTAAAATTCCCCTCCCCTATTCCCCAACCCCAAAACCTTCAACCAACAACCCAATTCTCAAAACAAATAACAACCCAAACCAAGCCCCGGCGCAAAGCGCCTACCATCGGAAACAAAGTTTCCTACCATCGGCAAAGCCTACCATCGTTGCAGAAACAACTACCATCGGAGATAAAATCTCCTCGAATGCCCCGGCGCAAAGCGCCTACCATCGGCATCTCAATGCCTACCATCGGAAACAAAGTTTCCTACCATCGTTTCGCAAGCGAAACTACCCTCCCTAAAACTCGCTAACGAGTTTTAGCGCCTCATTCCGCAACCCCTTCAACTTCAACCTCAACTCATCCAACCGCCGCCCACTCTTAACATTCTCCAACTCAACACTCTCACGCTCATCCCCAACCCTCTCAATCTCCTTCAACTTCCCAACAGTATAATCAACCCCAACACACCCACGCTTCTCAGCCAACTCCACACCGAGCCTCTCAATCAACTCAACCTTCGCCACAATCTCAGCACTCCGCATCTTAGTCCCCTCCATCAACCCAAACAACCTCGCCCCATTATCCTTAGAAAACTCCTCAACAAAATGCGCCCGATAATCCTTAACAATCTTCAACTCCCCCTCATTAGAATGAACAAGATTCGTCAACCTCTTAAAATCAATCAACTCCTTCAACCGACCAATCTCCTTATCAATCCCAGCCCGAAGCCGAACAACCTCCTCCCTCGCCTCAATCCCCGAAATATAATCCGAACTCCCTTTCATATCCTCAACATCCCGCTCCAACTCCTCAACCCTATCCCCAGCCTCGACAATCTTCCTATCCCTAACAACAATCTCCCCCTCAACATCCTCAACAGCTTTCTCAACCAAAACATACTCATCCAACTTCACCCGAACATCCCCGACCTTCTTCAAATCCCCAATCAACACCCCCTCAAAAGTCTCAACCAACCCATTATAAAACCGCCGAATCTCATTCCGAACCGCCGCCATCTCATCCCCAATCAAATAATTCGCCCGCCCATAAAACTTCGCGCTCGTCTTCTCAAACCGAGCAAACATCACACTAATCTCCTCAGCAAACTCCCCCAAGCCTCCAGCGAAGCTGAACCTCTCCGGATTCTTAGAATCCGAACCTTTCCGATTTTTCAAATCGAACCCCTCCGCCAAAGGCGAACTTATCTTCCCTAGTTCCTTCAACAAAACCCGAACCGAATTAACATACTTATCCAAACCCTGCCGAACCAAAATCTTCGCCCGCTCATTCTCCTTCTTCCCCTCAATATCAATCCCCCCAAGCACACCCAACCTCTCCTCAACAGAATCATAAAACGCATCCAACCTCTCACCAATCCCCACAAAAATCACCTTCTCCTCATTCCTAAGCACCTTATCCTTCCCCTCAAGCCATTCCCCAACATCATCAAAAGCCACGCTCTTACTCTCCGCCTCAACCGGCTTCCCCCCACGAAAAAAACTAAACATTCCCATTAGCAAAAACTCCCCGGTTTTTGATCCGCAAGGGCTATGCCATTGCACAATCTTCCTCTAAGTTCATTTGAACATTTATTTATCATACAAAACACCAATAATTACCCCTTATCTATTTTACTATCCCCAAACCTCATTAACAATATCCAATATCTTCGCCCCGTACTCAATCAACTTCGCAGGACCAATTCCCTTAACCCCAGCCAACTCATCAGCGTCCCTAGGCTTAACCCGAGCAATCTCATCAATCACCGCATTACTCAAAACAATATAAGCAGGCACACCTTTCTCCTCGCTAACAACACTCCGCCAACTCTTCAACTCCCCAGCCAAATCCTGATCCACAATCTCCGTCGACGAATCCATAGTCTGCTGAACAACCCCACCAGAAGCAATCCTATTCATCTCATCATTAATAAAATAGCTCGGCTTCCTACCAGAATAACTCACATACAAAATCTCCTTCGCCCTCGAAATCGCAACATAAAACAACCGCCGCTCCTCCTCCTCCTTATCATAATCGTCCATCTTCACCATCTCAATCGCCGGATGATCCGAAGCCTTACACGGAAAATTCTGCTCATTCGCCCCAATCACAAAAACCTTCTTCGCCTCAAGCCCCTTAATAGCATGAACCGTCGCCAAAGTCACATCCCCATCACCAGCATCAACCGGACTCCGAACCTCATCAGTCTTAACAATATGACTAATCCCCTTCGCCTTCATCAACCGCGACAATTCCATCAACTGCCGATTCGTCCTCGCCAAAACAAAAATCTCCCCATTCGGAACATCCCCATCAATAATATTCCTCAAAACAAAAGCCCGCTCACCCTCCTCATTATCAAAATCCAAAATCCTTATTTTTACTCCACCACCCGGCGAAGCCGAACCACCCACAATCTTTGATTGTGAATCCCCCGATGCCTCGGCATCGAACCCCCTCGCCGCAGCGATAAGATCAGGCAACCCCATCTCCCCAATCGAATGATTCATAAACTCAACAATCTCCCGCGCACTCCGATAATTCTTCGTCAAATGCACAAGCTCAGAATCACCATGACTCTTTTCAAAATTCAAAATATAATTTATATCCGAACCCCTCCATCCAAAAATCGACTGCCTAGGATCTCCAACAGCAAACAGATTCCCCGGCTTTAACAAACCCAACAAATCAATCTGCATCGCATTAACATCCTGATACTCATCAACCAAAACATGCTCAAACTCCGGAACAGCCTCGGGATTCCCCCTCAAAAATTTAATCGCATCAATAATCTGATCACTATAATCCCTCAACCCCTGCGTCGCCATATGCTCCTTCAAATACTGCGTAATCCGAAAAATCCTCTCCGCATTATGCTTATTCTTAACATCAACATCCTTTGAAAAATCATATTCCTTCTGCCCACTCACCTTAAAATAATCCATCACCGAAAAACAATCATTCATAAAACTATTCGCCATCTGCGTCCCAGTCTTAAACTTCCTCTGCGCCAAAGTAAAATACCCAGAGATAGCATCCTCCATCGAAATCCCCATCGACGCCAAAGCCATATTCATCGCAAGAATCTTATCCCCATATTGCTGCACCCTAATCGGTCGCCCATAAATCACATCCCCATGCTGCCGCAAAATTCCCTCACAAAACGAATTAAAAGTATGAACAGGAACACCAGTCACCCCCAACTCATCAAGCCGCTTCTCCATTTCCTGCCGAGCCTTCCGCGTAAAAGTAATCGCCAAAATCTTCGAAGCATCAACACCCTTATACTTAACCAAAAACTCAATCCTCTTCGTCAAAACAGTCGTCTTCCCAGAACCAGCCCCAGCAACACAAAGCAAATTCCCACTCTCCGAAATAATCGCCTTCTTCTGCTCGTCATTAAACTTCCCAAGAAAACTATCCATAGCCGCAAACCGAACCTTATCATCCTCACTAATTTCAGTTTTCGCAAACTCAACCCTCGCTGATAATTTCTTCCCAGGCAAAGTCGGCCGCACAATCTCATTCCTCCCCTTAATCGTCAACGACAAAACCTTCACAAACCGATTATAATCCGACGTCACCATATCAATCATCCCATTCGCCACCAACCTATCTACCTCCCGATAAATCTTATCCTTATCCCAACCCAAACTATCAAAATTATCCAACTCATCAAGCCGATTCTTAATCACAGACTTATTCTTATAATTCCCATTCAAAAAATCCGCCAACAAATTCTTCCCGACCTGAAACGGCAACTCCATCAACGCCCTCAATATATGCAAATAATCCAAATCCTCTTCCATTAAAAAAATACCCATCCCAAGCTTATAAGTTTTATTAAGATTGTATAACTAGTTACTCAAGCCCCGGCGCAAAGCGCCTACCATCGTTGCCGAAGCAACTACCATCGGAGATAAAATCTCCTCGAACGCACAAGCCCCGGCGCAAAGCGCCTACCATCGCGACAAAGTCGCTACCCTCGGCAAAGCCTACCACCGTTTCACAAAGTGAAACTACCATCGGAAACAAGATTTCCTATAACGAAGTCATAGTGACTTCGTTATTCCCCTCGTCCAATTCCCGAACATCATCATCCCTATCAACAACAAAGTCAATAGAATCAATACCGCTCGACGGCAACTTAACATTAGTAGCTTTCAAAGTCCGACCATACCCAATCCCAATCTCACCCAAATCCATAACCTGAACAACCACATCCTCAACAACAATAGCCAACTCAATCTCATCAATCCCAATCAACCCCTCATTCAAAACAGTAACATTGAAATCCAAATACCTCCCTCTCTTGACAGCCTTAACATCAGCCAACACCGCATCAGCCAAAGGCTCAATAGAATACAAATCATTAATCAACGTAACCATATCCGCACTAATCCTCTGATCACAATTAGAAGTATTATACATAGCATTACTAGGATCGAGCGAATGATCAAAACCAAAAACATGACAAAGCTCATGAACCTCTACAATAGGATAATCACAACGCGAATCAGTATACAACAAAATCTTCCCCTTCTCAATAGTCTTAAAATTACTAGTATTAATTATCCTAGACGGTCCACCTTCCCCAGCCGCAAACAAACTCTCCCCCAACGGAATATAATCATCCGAACATCCAACATCAATATCGGCATCAGCAAAAACCTCATAAAACGAAATAACGCCCATCTCCTTAGCAAACAAAGCAAAGGCACTAACCATAGCCTCCCGCCGCGGACCAGCACAATCAGCCTCGATAAAATAAGAAATCCTATTATGATTAAACCTCAACTTCTCAGTAAACACAGGAACCGCCCCATACTCAATCAACTCAATCGTCTCAGGAACTATCTCGGCCGCCCTTAATTCAACAGGCGCCTTCGGCATACTTTGATAAAAAAACCCCAACGAAAAAACAAGCATAGCCAAAACCACCATCACCACAATTATTTTCCCTATCATATCCCATTAAGATTTATTCACTATATATTTGTTTTCATAACCTTTAAATATTGGACGAACCTATTTAATTCTATGAAGAAGTTAATGTTGAGTTTGATTTTTGGGATTATGTTAATTGGAATGGGAGGATTTGTTGTCGCTGAGAATTGTACTGAAGATGAAACAAAATCTTATACATGTCCTGATGGGACGGAGGTTTCTTGGTGTGAATGTGAAAATAATCAATTTGTTTGTATAATCTCTCCTGAAAATAAATGTGAAAACTGGTGTTATGAAGATGAAACAAAATCTTATACATGTCCTGATGGGACGGAGGTTTCTTGGTGTGGATGTGAAAATAATCAATTTGTTTGTATAATCTCTCCTGAAAATGCGTGTTCCAACGAAGACGAAAATGAAACTAAAGAAAAAAACGAAACAGATAATAACAATAATAATCAACAAAACGGAAATGGATTAGGACAAATTATCCGGGGAAGAGTAAAAGCGGGAATTTATACAAGCCCCGAAGGACAACAAATCAGGGTTAGAACTTTAGCACAAAATAGATTACGATTAACTGTAGGAAACTGCTCGGTAGATTGTGATTGCGACCAGTTAAATTTAACTCAAGAACAAGTTCAAAACAGGACTAAATTAAAAGCAACATTAAGCAATGGTCGTAACGCAGAAGTAAAGATTATGCCGGATGTAGCTTCCGCAACAGCATTAGCAAGATTAAGATTAAAACAATGTGATGAATCAAGAAACTGTTCCATCGAACTCAAGGAAGTTGGACAAGGAGAAAAAGCAAGATTAGTTTACGAAGCTCGAGCAAGAAAGACATTTAGAATATTTGGATTCATCAAAAATAGAGCAGAAGTGAGAACTCAAATTGATGCAGAGACTGGAGAAGAAATTGCATCCAAGAGACCTTGGTGGGCATGGTTAGCTTCAGAGAGCGAAGAATAATTAATCTCAAACCGAATACTCAAACACCTTATCGTAAGGAATAAACCAACTAACAACACTCTTCTTCGGAGCCCGCTCCATTATCTTTCTAAACAACCGAATCGAATTCCCATGCGCCGAAATCGCAACATTAACCTTATTCTTCCTCATATATTTCTTCAACCACTTAATAAAACGCTTCACCCTCTTCTCAACATCCCTAAACGACTCACCCCCAGGCGCCGCAACCTTATACCCTCGATGAATCGCCCTATACTCCGCCTTCCCCAAAAACTCCTCAACCTTATCCCTCAACTTTGGCTCAAGATTTTCAATCGCATCCCCATGAACCCTCAAGTTATAACTCTGTTCCCCCACTTTCTTAATGAAAGCCTCATGCGTCGTCCCCTCCAAATCCCCATAACTCCGCTCAATCATCCTATCATCCTCCAAAATAATCTCACACTCAGGATGAAATTTCAAAACAGGCTTCAAAGTAGCCTTCGACCTAGACAAATGCGTCCGAATCGCAACCTTAAATTTCTTATCCTTCAATTCCCTAGCAATCTTGTTCGCATGCCTACGTCCCTCATCAGTCAGCCGCGCCTCCATCTGCCCAGTAAACCGCCCATCCCGATTGAACGTCGTCTCCCCATGCCTAAACAAATAAATCTTATACCTACCCCTCTTCATAAAACAAGCAACATATCGCCATATAAAAACATTTTTATAACTCAAACCCCTAAGTAAAACATGATAACGCAATGGATTATAATCGGAGTGTTCATCCTAATAGCTTTATGGTACTTAAAGATGGAACATCACGGCCGAAAAGTAAAAATCGTCGTATTAGTTATAGTAGGAGCATTAATCTATTTCTCAATGATAGGAATCTTCACATCAGAACAAGTAAGCCTAACATCCCCACGAGGAGTCGTCAACGCAGTATACGTTTACTTCGGATGGATAGGACAAACAGCTGGAGGTCTTTGGGACATAGGAGCCGACACGGTACACCTTGTTGGAAACGCCATAAAAATAGATAATTCGGAAGACGACAAAGAACCCGACAAATAAGCCTGGCATGGGGATCAAACCCACGACCTCTACATTACCAATGTAACGCTCTATCAACTGAGCTAACCAGGCACAACAACCCCTAACAATTTTATTTTATAATATTATCTATAAGCCGTTATGGAGCGAACGATTTGCGCGAATTTTCTCTGCGAAACTATTAGAAAATTTTAGTGTGAATTGTGAGTAAAACCCACGACCTCTGCATTTTTGGATTTTAAATTCAAAACATGAAAGTTCTTTGAACTTACTTTACCAATGTAACGCTCTATCAACTGAGCTAATCAGGCACTTACAACATTACATTGGATCAATGCAATGCTCCGGCAACGCAGCAAGCGAAGCGCGACCGATGCCGACGAGTGTTTCTAACACGAAGTTATCAACTGAGCTAACCAGGCACAATATTTCTTCTCCCCTTAAATTTATAAACACTACCATCGCCACATAATAATGGAAAACGACGAAATAGACTTTGAAGAAATATATAACGAACTAGCACAAAAACATAACTTGCCAGAATTCAAAAACATAACTGAAGATTTTGACATAGAAAAAATTCAAGACAAGGAGTCAACTCTTTTAATCAGAGAAGTCCGAAGAACAATCAACGAAAAAATCACAGCATACATCCACCTATTCGAAACCCTAATCAACCCAAACTCACCCCCAATGTTCGTATTCTCAATCCTAAGAAACATATCAACGGAAGACAAAGAAACAATAAAAAAAATATACAAAGCATTATCCCGAACACAAATAGAAGTAATGAAACTAGATACGGTATATAGTGAAGCAGACGAAATAAAATTCATCAACGAAACATTCATCGTCTGGCAAGAATTAAAGCAAACAATATACAAACTAATCGAAAGATTCGAATCAAGTTTCGACGAAGACGATACATCAAAAAAAAGGAGTTACTTTGACTAATGCCAATCAAAAGAGAACATATAAAATATGATGGGAATGGTTCTTCAATAGCTATACACTCAACACCAGCTAGAACTCCAGAACACGAACTTGGAAACAAACTTCCAAAAATATTCTACAATAATAGTTATAGAACACATCTGGAAAGAGACTTTGGACATTCAGACCCAAGAAATTTTTAACCCAAAAATCCCATATCAATCTCAAAAGCCACAGCAGGCATCTTAACTTTCCAATTCTTCAAAACTCTCGGAGCCAACTCCCCAATAAACCCAACATCTTTGCCCGATGAAGATGGAACTTTAGTTCCCTCCTTAGAGGGTATGCCGCGTGCGGCGCCCCCAACAATAATCTTTCCACATCGCCCAATTATATAATTCGAATTATCAACATTCTCAATAGAATACTCAACATCCAACATCTTAAACAAATAATCAACAACCTGTTTCATCTCAGTAAAATTAATACTCTCATCAATCATCAAAGCAGCCAACCTCTCATCCTCAATAACCCCAGTCTCACTTTCTCCTTTACTAAACACTCGCCCCATCTCAAAAATCTTCTGCGGATAAGCAGCGTCGCTGTTCTCGGAAGCAATCTGCAATAAGTTCGTCAACATATCAATCCTCAAAACATCCCGCTCAGTCTTCGAATCCTCGACCTCAATAAAATCATTAAACTCATAATGCATCTTCTTCACATTCTTCTTCGTCGTCAAATGAAAACTAGAAGTTTCCAACAAACCAAGCCCAGCCAAAACATTCCCAATCACCCTCTTTGTCCTATCAGCAGGATTCTCATAAGCAATCGTAGAAATCTCAGGAATCTCAGGAACAAACTTATCATAACCATAAGCAATCGCAACCTCCTCAGCCAAATCTACCCAATGCAAAATATCAGTCCTATAAGCCGGAATCAAAGCAACGCCCTTCTTGCTGTCATAACCAATACCCATCCTAGCAAGATAACCAGCAACATCCTTCTCACTCAACTTAATCCCAAGCGTCCTCTCAATATCCTCAATCCCAAAACCCATCTCCTCAGCAGACATATCAGGCACAGAAAGAACTTTCCCATCCTGTTGCTTACAATCTATCGAATGAACCTGCCCACCCATCTCAATCAAAGAGCTAACCATTATATTAAATGCCTTCTGCAAAGTTACAAGATTATCTCCAGTCGCTTCCAAAAAAACATCCTTAGTCGTCTCATCAATCCTACCAACCTCATGAGAATTAATTATCGGAGGCATTGACATAATAGTCCCTTTATTATCAACAAAGATAGGAAACACATCCCAATCCTTACAAATCTCAGCATACTCCCGCCCTGTAGGATGCTGACTCAAAATCTGCCTCCCAGTTATCTCCCTCGGAAATTCCAACGGCCTAAACTTAATATCCTCCGGCTTCTTCCCAACAAACTTTATCGGAAACTCAATCTTCTCAAGCGGATAAAGCCCAATCCCACCACGCCTCCTTTTCCTCAAAACACTCGCCCCCAACTTCTCCTGAACATCAATAACCTGCTTAATCTTCTCATCATCAAACTTAATTCCCTTCACAATACAAGCAAGTGCATACGGCCACTCCTTCGGCAAAGACTTCTCGACAATCAACTTCTCCCCAGATGACTTAATCTTAAACTTAGCAATACCCTTCTTCCCATTAAACTGATTAACCGCCCTAGCAAAATTCCCAAGCGACAACAAGTCAGGCCTATTAGGAAAAACCTCAACCGAAACTTCATCATCAGTAACCTCCTCAATCGGCGTCCCCATATCAGTAATCTTCTTCTCCAACTCAGCACTAATCTTCCCAACCTTCTTCTCAAATTCTTTTCTATCAACAGTTAATATTGTCATTCCGATTCCTCCAATTGAATTATCTTAAACCCAAATTTATTCACATCTTCATCAGACCAAAAAGAAAGATCTTTAGTCGCCGTTATATTCCCAGCTTTCTTCATCATCTTATTATCTGTAGGCTTTCCATCTTCATCCCTCTGAATTATAGTTATCAAGTCACCTTCTTCAATTTCTTCATTACCAAGCCTAACCTCGAATTTCTTCTCGCCACTCTTAACTTGCTCAAAAATTTCCTTATCTAAATGAATTTTTCTTTCCATCAGTCCTTCCTCCAAGCCTTCATATTTATTTTTTCCATAGCATTAGTTGAACAAGCCCCCAGCAAAGCTGAACCTCTCCAGTCGCAAAGCGACTGAACCTTTCCAAACTCAAAGAGTTTGAACCTCTCCACAATCTTCGATTGTGAACTTTTCATCTCCATCATCGCCAAACCTTCCCTTCCCTAAGTTTATTTAAATCATTCTTGTAAACCTCACGCAAATCCTTAATCCCAAAGAACTCCGTAATAATCCTATCAAATCCCTGACCCCAAGCTAACACCGGAATATGCTTCCCAAACATCGGAATCGTAACCTCAGGCCTAAACATCCCAGCCCCACCAAGCTCAACCCAAACCTTCCTCTCCGGATGCCAAACATCAATCTCCAGCGACGGCTCCGTATACGCAAAATACCCAGGCCTAATTCGAATCTTATCATACCCCATCTTCTTATAAAACTCAACCAGGTACCCAAGCAACTGCCTAAAATTAGCATTCTCATCAATTACAATTCCCTCAGTCTGATTAAACTCAAATCCATGCGACCAATCCACAGTCTCATTTCTAAAAACTTTCCCAAGAGCAAAATACTTCGCGGGAAATTCCTTATTCTCAGCTATCTCCTTCAACTTCTTCACAGACAAATTAGTAGTATGCGTCCTTAACAAAACCTTCTTCGCCTCATCCTCGCCCCACTTAGTCTGCCAACCCTTCGACCCATCAATCCCGCCCTCATGCGACTTCTTAATCTCGTCAACAATCTTCTTATCAGGCAACTTCGCCTCCATCCCCTTCAAATAAAAAGTATCCTGCTCTTCCCTCACCGGATGATCCTGTGCCGTAAACAAAGCATCAAAAACCCAAAAACCACTATCAACAAAATTCCCACTCATCTCCTTAAATCCCATCTCCAACCAAATCGACTTAGCATAATCCTTCGCCTGATTAGTAAAATGTCTCTTCCCACCATAAACTCTAGGAACCGACGACGACAAATCATAACGCCTAAACTTCTTCCCCTTCCAACCATTCTGTTTCAAAATCTTAGGAGTTAAAGCCTCAAGCATATCCTCATCCAAATTCAACTTAGAAATCTTAACACCCAAATCAGTCAACTTAACTTTCATCGACTTCTGATCCTCAATCTCAACAATATCCTTCCGTCCCTTCAAATTCGCCAAAGCCAAAGCATCCATATCTTTAACCTCATCCAAATCCATAGGCAACTTCTCCATAAATAATTCCTCAATCATCTTATTCGTCACCTCCGAAAGCTTCGCATTCAAATGCAACTTCCCCTGCTTAACATCAATCAACGCCTTCTTCTTCAAAGCCCCAAGCGCGCTCTTCGCCTCATTATCATTCAACCCACAAACATTCCGAATCTCCCCAATCAGAATCGTCTTTTTCTCAGTGAGTTTATTCAACAGAACCCTCTCAGGCAATTCCTTCTTCAAATAATTAACACCAAGTATCCCAAGAATCACAACCTTCTTCTCCGAACTCTCCGATTCAACCAAACCCTTAGTTTTCAAAAAACTGACAGCCCTCAAAGCAGTGGTCTTATCCAACTCAGCTTCCTTAGAAATCTCATCAATACCTAAAAAATCCCCAGAAGGCTCACCAGAGTCATCCCTTGGGGACAACTTAGGCAGAACAGCCCGCTCCATAGGCGACAAAGACTCGACAATCAATTTTTCTTCCATAATAGAGTATAGATTAAAGCTTTTTTAAGGTTTAGTAAAGTATCCGATGTATCTCACTCAAATGTTTCATATGCTTCTTCTTCGCCTTCTTCAAATCTGGATTATTAACATGAATAATATGAGCCAACTCCTGCCCCGCAATAATCTTCGGCGTCACAACAAAATCAGCCCCAGCCTTATATAAATTCAAAGTCTCACTAATCCTCGAACCAAGAGCAATAACCTTTACATGCGGCGCCAACCTCTTTATTTTCTTAACCAAATGCAAGTTCTCCTCATAACAAGGAATCGTCGAAATCACTAACTTCAACTTCTTCAAATCAATCTTATCCAACAACTCAGGACTAGTAATATCCCCATAAATACAAGAAATCTTCTTCTTCTTCAAAACATTAATAACATCAGGATTATAATCAACAATCAACAACTTATCCTTTTTACTCAACAACTCTTCCATCAAAGCTCCACCCATCCGATGCGACCCAATCATCAAAATCTCCTTAACACCCTTACTCTCATATTCAAGATCCTCCCTCATAGGCAACCACTTCAACAACGAAATAGGAGCTTTAAAAAATCTATACATACCATCCTTGAAATCAATAAAATAAGGAGTAATAGACATCGTGATAATCGTAGCTAAAATTATCGTAGAGAAAATAGGAATATCCAAAGCCCCAATCGAAACACCAATCGCACCAATAATCAAAGAGAACTCACTAAGCTGTGCAAGCGAAATCGCAGTAAAGAAACTAGTCCTAGAACGATAACCACTAACCCTCAATAATACCAAAGTAATAATAGGCTTAACAATAAACGCACCAGCCAAAAGAGCCCAGAACAGAACCATTCTATCACCAATCCCACTAAACACAACCTGCATACCCAAAGCAACAAAAAACAAGATAGCAAAGAAATCTCTCAAAGGAGAAATCCTAGACTCAAGTTCAATCTTAAACGGCGAGTTAGCCAAAGAAACCCCAGCAATAAAAGCCCCAATCACAATCGACAACTCAGAAACATAAGCCAATATAATAAACAAAAACAAAACAGCCAGCGAAGACAAGAACAACAACTCCGGAGACCGAGCCGCAAACCTAAACAATTTATTCAAAACATATTTCTGCAAAACAATCGCAATAACCAATATCGCCGCAAGCTTAGCAAACGCAGTAGTAAGCGGAGCAATAGCAAAACCACCAGTAGTGAAAACCACAATCGCAACAATCGCAACCAAATCCTGCAACAACAAAATACCCAAAACCAAACGACCATGCAAAGTAACCAACTCACCCCGATCAGCCAACAATTTAATATCAACCATCGTCGAACCGAACGCCAAAATAATACCAATATAACCAGCCTGCAAACTAGTCAAGCCCAACCATCCAGCAAGGAAATAAGCAACAGCAAAAATTATACCAACCTGCAAAAATCCAATAAGCGCAATCCTCTTCAGCCCAGCCTCTTTAATTTTCTTAAAACTAATCTCCAGCCCAGCCGTAAACAACAAGAACGCGATACCAATCTCAGAGAACGCATATATCAAATCCAAATTACTAACAAGCCCCAAAATCAAAGGACCAATAATCAAACCAGTCAAAACATAAGCCGGAATCAAAGGCTGCCGCAACATCTTCGCAATAAAAGCAAGAATCGCAGAAACAATCAGAATCAAAGCAATATCAAAAATTATCGCTTCACTTGCAGGCAAATGACTTATATGATTCCCGATCCCATTCATCACCTCTATCGCATACCCGGTTATCCCAACCATCAATTATCTACAGTAAATATCTTTTATAAAAGTTCTCAAAACAAGTTAATCTACAGCGAAGCGTTCTACTCTCTACAGAAAATCAAAGATTTTCGTTCTACAACGAAGTGTTCTAAAACAAAGTAGCTTCGCTACTTTGTTTTGTGCTCATCCCCAAACTAATCCCAAACGACCTCAACGCTTTCTCATCCCCACTCCCCCAAATCTCAATCTTACAACCAGCCCTACGACAAATCTTCACATTCTGAATAACTCTCCCCAATCTCAAAGCTCTATCTTTCCCTTTCAATTTAGAAATCTCCGCAAAATCAACAACAATCGAAACACCTTTTTCCTTAGCCATCTTCGCAACAACATGATTAATCCCAGAATCCCTCTGCTTCAAACTATCCCTCTTAACCCCACGCTCAGGCGAAACCAAATAATCAATCTTCAAACTCTCAACAGCCCGCCGATTAAAAGCATCATCCCCACCAACAATCCCAACCTTGCCCTTAAACTTTTTATCTTTTAACGAAGCAATTATCTTCCGCGCCTCTTTCTCCGAACCCTCAATCAAATACCCATCACATTCCCCAGAAATATCTGCCTTAGTTTTTATCTTCTTCAAATAAACCGAATCTTCCGTTTTGAACAGGTTTATGTCTTTCATAATTTATGTAACCAACAAGGGTTTTTATTTCTTAGCAATACCCCATAACAAATCGAAATAGTTTCGATAAGACTTAGCTATATCCCTATTCTTAATCATTATAATTATAGGCCTATCCTTAATTAAATGAATAGTAACATAATCTCCAAAAATAGTTGTCGTAGCTTCACTCTTCATGTCGGTCAATCTCACCTCGACATTTTTATATTTCGTAAACTCGTGACCCTCATATTGTTTCCCTAATATTACTTTCAAATGTGAGCCCGCTTTTTCTAATTGTTTTCCAATCGCAGGCATTTCATATAATGCATCATAAGCTCTCCCTGTCCCACCAAAAGAAAATATCTTCTTTTCTTTTATTGCGATGCTAATAAATGTTCTAAGTCCCTCCTTTCCTTCATAGACTTCTATCCCAACAGTTTCGTCCTTTTCCGTTTTCACCTTATTCAATTCTTTTATCAAATCTAAAACCAAAACCTCTTTTGACTTAATCGGATTCAACAATGCTTTGGGAGCAGAACAAGAGAAAATCTTTTTATTCTCCTTAGTAATATAACTAACCTGCCCCTTCTCAATAAGATGATTCAAAACAGTATAGGTAAGAGTTCTATCCATTCCAATGTTTTTAGCGACCTGATTTGCAGACAATCCTCCTTTCTTTAATAACTCCAAGTATGCCTTTGCTTCATTTCCTGTCAATCCCGCTTGTTGTAATTTCTCGTAAATATCCATAATATTATTTATTTTGATATATTATAAATGTTGTTATTAAAGATAACAACTTAACTTTAAAAGAAGAGGTCGATAGGCGGAATTATGGAGAAAGTTAAAAGTGTCCTATATATACCCGATGGTAATCGAAGATTTGCAAGGAAGAACAATATATCTTTAGATAGAGCTTATGCAGAAGGCGCAAAAACATTAAGACTAGGTTCAGAGTTTTTTCTCACCAATGGCATTAGTGAGACCTTTATTTATCATGCAATGTCAGACTACACCCACAGAAGAACAGACCTTAGTCTTGAACCCATCTATAATGTTTTTAGAAAAATATTTAGTAATTTAGAAAAAGAGAATCATTTTAGGAATAATAATATTTCTTTTAAAGCAATCGACCATTCTGGAAAGATTCCTAGAGACATTTTAGATATCACAAGAAGGATGGAAGATTCAACAAAAAATCTAGATAAAAATTTATTCGTTCTCCTAGGTTATTCTCTCGAACAGGATTATAATAGTTCTCTTGCCAACCATCCCCAAAATTACAAAGAGTTACGAAACAGGCTTATTTTTTCTGACATAGATTTAGTTATACGCCCAAAAGAAATGCGAGCATCAAGAGGACCAGTTTATGCAATGGCTCAATCACAAATGATCACGTTAGATAAGTTAAATCCAGAAGTTCGTGCCAAAGATTTTGAAAGAGTCTTAAATGAATATTTTAAATGGAAAAATTATAAAACTCAACATTCCGCAAATCCATCACCCTTAATCATCCAACAACCGTCCCCATAAATTTCTTCCACATCATCGAACAACCGTCCCCATAAATTTCTTCCCCATAAGTTACTATAAAAATATTCCCAAAGCAAAATAACAACCCCTACCAAGCCCCGGCGCAACGCGCCTACCATCGGAAACGAAGTTTCCTACCATCGGGCAATAGCCCTACCACCGGACATCAAAGATGTCCTACCCTCGAATTTCAGTTCCCATGAAATTCCCGTCCCGCAGGACGGCATCAATAGCGCTAAGCGACCCGACAATGTAAGTCACAATCTTTTTCTCCTTAATCGTCTTCGCTGCCGACTGATCCAAAACAAAATGCTGCCCCGCCTTAAACTCAACTCCCCCAGCCATCTTCGCAAACTTATCCCACGAAATCTTCGCAATAAACTTCGCATTCTTATTCACCTGAGGATCATCACTATACAACCCCTGAACATTAGTCAAATTAATAAACGGACACTTCAAATAACCAGCCAACTTCGCCGCAGTCCCATCACTAGTATTCTTCGCCTTCCACCGCAACGCCCCACAAAACACAACATGATTCTTCCCAAGCAAATCCTTAACCTTCTTCATATCCAAAGGAACATCCTCATTCGCCGACTCACCAAAAAACCTCGCCATAAACCCAGCATGTAAACGAGTAATCGCAATACCTTCCATAGATTGAGCCTTAGTCGCCTTACCCAGCTTCCTCAAAGCCGAAATATACTTCCGAGCAGTCGTCCCCCCGCCAGTCACAACAACAAACTTCATCGAAGGATGCGAATCAATCATTTTCTTAAACCGAACAAGAAATTTATCATCAACATCCCCAGGCACAATCCGAGACCCACCAAGACTAATCACCCACAATTTCTCCATAAACAAAACAACCAATCATATTATATAAATCTTAACAAACAGTAAATAATCTATCATCATCAACATCAAACACTTTCAGCCGAACCCCAGAATCAATCCACCCATGCGCATAATTCAGAGCCGCAAAAGCATTCACCAAATCTTCCTTATCCTCAAAGTGATGCGCGTCCGAAACATAATTTGAAACCATATCAATAATTTCCTTCGCCTCAACTTCCTTCCCCAAAATAATATTCTTCTTAACTTCAGCCAAAGCTGTCTCTGTCAATTTGAAATACTTCGCCAACTTCTCTTCCGAAATCTCATTATCCATAAGAAAAAGTAGAAAAATCGTTATTTAAGATTACCGCTCCAACATCGAATAAGGCGTCGCCTTCTTAATCACAAACCTAGAACCAATCATTTCAGAAATCACAGCATTAATAGAAAAATTATCAACAGCCGCCCGAAACACTCCCTCAAGCAAAGGAATATGAACCGCATCTGAAACCTTCTGCAAAACTTCCTTAATCTCCGCAGCACTCAAACTAATCTTCGTCCCCATTTTCTGCCCAGCCCGAATAATCATCAAAGGCTTCCCAGCGCCCGAACATTCAATAGTCGAAACCGAAGGGTCATTCAACAGCGGAGTAATCTTCCCATAATCCTGAGACAATCCAGCTCCCTGTGGCGCCGCAGGCATTTGCATCATCGGCTGAACAGGAGGCGCCCGAGCTTGCGGCATAGGTGGAGCCATCCTCTGCGGCGGCATAGCTCTCGGAGCAACACGAGCCTGCGGCCTAGGAATCGGAGCAACCAAAGCGCTCATATCCCTCTTCCGAACAACAGGCGGCGCAACAGAAACAGGCATAATAGAAGGCCTAGCAGTCACCTTTTCCCTCAACGAAGCTTGCATAACCTTCTCAGAAGTCCTAGGAACCATATCCGCATGAATCACATGCCTCTCCTCATAAGCAAAATTCTTCGCCCGAATATTCTGTATAATCGCATAAACAAATTTCCGAATAAATCTTTCATTAGCTATCAAAGAAATATTTTCCATTAAATACTCGGAAGCGGCTTAGGTCTACTAGGTGGCATCTCACTAACAGGCGGCGCTCTTGGCGGCTCCCTCTGCGGTTCCTCAGCTCGACCTCTCAACTTCCCCTCCATTAAAACCAAACCCTTAGCAATAGTCTTATTCTGGTTCAACAACGAATCAATCTTATTCAACATATCCTTATCATCACTTCGACCACCCGAAACAAAATTCTTCGCAGCCTCTTCAAAAACCTGCAACAACTTAGAAATATTATCAGAAAGCGAACCAAACTTAACTGACATATTTGTCATAGCATGTTGAAGCCCAACAAAATTTTCAATCAAAAGTTCTTCCCTCTCACGCGCAGTCATCTTCTTTTCTTTCGGCTTCTTCGGAGCGACTACCTTCGGCGCATGCTCCTTAACAACAGTCTTCTTCGAACCATCCTCACCAACAGTCTCAGTCACCGTCTTCTTCGTCACCTGTTTCTCCATGCTAAAGTTAAGATAAACTTATTTATAAAAGTATTGGGAAAGAATTACTTAACTTTAAAAACAGAAAGTTCTAGTGGTTATTATTATCGGGTGTATCGGATAATGTTAGTCTATCCCGCTCCAGCCGGGAAGGTGGGGGTTAAATTCCTCCTACGCCCATTTCTTTAACACCCACGGTGGGGGTGAGCGATTCGCTTTGAACAAAACTAATTTTTCAATATTTTGTGAAATGCAAATTGCGAATAAGGAATTCCTCCTACGCCCATTTTATTTTCAAACCAATTTTTTCATACTTTCAATCTCAGTAGAACTTATCGCACAACCCTTAAATTTAACACCATAAAGCAAAGCATCCAACAAATCCTTCGACTTCTTAACATGTATCAATCCCTTCTTCCAAGCAACAAACAACAACTCAGCAGACCGAATAAACTTAAAATCCTTCAGCTCATCAAGCAAAGACAACTCGGCATCAAGCGGCGTATGCAACTTCTTCTCCATCATCTTCTCCAAATTCTTCGGCGCCTCAGTCAACATCCTAGTTGTCCTCTCATCAATAACAATAACGTTATCACACTTACACAAATTCGCAAACGCCAAACACGCCGCCTCACCATCATGAATAATTGAAATCTTCTCACCAGTCTGAGTCGTCCTCAAAACCCCATTCGTCACCTTCAACAGCCTCTTAACTTCCTTATCTAACTTCTCCTGCGGCACAACAGTACTAGACATCTTAAAAATCCCACGCTCAAGCATATCCTTAACCCGAATCGCCTCCAACTTAAACTTCTTAATTTTCATCGGCCGATCAATAACCTCATTCTTAACATGCAGCGTCATGATAAACTCCCCATCAAAAACACCCTTCAACTTCTCAATCACCGGCAACATCCCATTCATCGCCAACGAGATGATTGGTCCAGCATCAAAAATCAAATACTTCATCCAAATATAATCTCCAATTTTCTTATTTTCATCATTTTATTTCCTCATCCCGAGCGCAGCGAGTCGTCGTGTCTACAGCGTAGCGTTCTACAGCCGAAGGCGTTCTACCCTCTACCCTCTTTTGCGACTAAGTCGCAAATATATCCTCCGCAATCTTAACCCTATCTTTAGCAGGCATAGTAATCGCAATCTTCGCATCCCCAATATGCGACTGCCCAATATACGAAGCCATATCCCAAAGACTAACACCCAACAACTCCGCCGTCTTCTCAGTCGAAAGCCCATGCTCATACAACTTAAACGCCTTATTAATCTCAGCCTTCTTGAAAATATCCTTAATATACCGTCCCAAATCCCCATCAATCTTATTCAATGAATTCCTAATCCTTCCCAAATAAACTCTCGCATTATCAACACTCTCTTTATCGGGCTCACCAGAGTCATCCTTTGAGGACAAGGACTTAACAGCCAATCCCAAATTCTTAGTCACAGCCTCATAAAACTCAGCCCAACCGTCCATATCCCGATAATGATCCCGCTCCAAAACCTTCCCAATAGAATAAACCAAAACCGCAACAACAATATTATCTCCATCCTGCGAAATAGTCGCCGAGTGCACCGTCTGATTAGACAACCCCTTCAACTCATGCGCATTATCCTCCTCAATAAATTTCTTAGTCTGCCTCAATATCCGCAGAACATTCCCAACCTCTTTCATTTGTACCTCCAGAAAACAAATGATTGAAACATTTCTAATGTTACTTTCATAACATTCCCAAAGAAGACAACTTATATAAATCTTCTCAAACTAACAACAACATGAAAATACTACTCGACACAAACTTCGTCCTAACATGCGCGAAAAACAAAATCGACTTCCCTAGCCTCGCAAACAAAATCGTAGATGAAAAAATCGAATGGTTAATTCCACAAGATGTCCTAAACGAATTGGGAAATATAAAAGACAAAAGGGGAACAAAAGAAAAAGACAAGGCAGCGGCAAAATTAAGCTTCCTAATCATTGCAGACCTATTCCCCGAAATCATAAACCTACCAGGAAAAAATCCAAACGTTGACATGAAAATCGTAAACTACATAATTGACAAAGACATCATCCTAGCAACAATGGACAAAAACCTAAAGTCAAGAGTAAAAAACAAAATCCTAACAATTCGAGGCAAGAAGAACCTAGAATTAATTTAACAAAACCTTTTTAAACCAAATTTTTCTCAATACATTATGTTCTATGAAGTTCTAGTAACCGACCATGTAAGAGTAGAGCCGAACAAATTCGGCATGGATACTGACGCGGCTGTCCGAGCACAGCTAGAAGAATCCTACTCAGGTTTCCAAGACAAAGATATCGGAACAGTAGTCGCAGTTCTCGACGTCAAAGAAGTCAAAGAAGGAATCATCATCCCAGGCGACGGCGCAGCATACTACGAATCAACTTTCAAACTAATCGTATTCAAACCAGAATTACAAGAACTAGTCTACGGAATAGTTGAAGAAATCACAAACTTCGGAGCATTCATGAACATGGGACCAATCCGAGGCATGATCCACATCTCACAAACAATGGACGACTTCGTATCCTACTCTGACACAGGAGTCCTAACGGGGAAAGACGGAAAGAAAACTTTACAGCAAAACGACAAATGCATCGCACGAATCGTAGCAATTTCATATAAAGGAGAAGACCCAAAAATCGGATTAACAATGAGACAACCAGGATTAGGAAAATTAGACTGGGTAAAAGCAGATAAAGAAAAATCTGACGCCGCTGCAAAACAAGCCGCAGCACTCGAAGCAAAAATAGTAAAGAAGGAAAAAAAATAATGGAATTAAATCAAAACGAAGTTTTGGAAAAGAAGTTTCTCTACTTGCGAGAAATTTCTCTTTTCTAAAGAGAAAGAAATCATGGCAGCAAAAGAAAAATCTTGTTTAAACTGTAAGACAATCTACTTCGGAGACAAATGCCCAACTTGCGGAGAAACACCAGCAAGCGAAACATTCAAAGGACGAATCCACATCTTCAACGCAGAAAAATCTGAACTAGCAGAAAATATGAAAATAAACTCAAACGGCGAATTCGCAATCAAATCAAAGTGAAAATTAAATCAAAACGAAGTTTTGGAAAAGAAGTTTCTCTACTTGCGAGAAATTTCTCTTTTCTAAAGAGAAAGAAATCATGAACACAAAAATAGTAAATCAAGTCAAAAACCCTTTCTTAGAAAGAGAAGAATTCACATTAGAAATCACAAACCAAGTTGCACCAAGCTTCGAAGAAGTTAAAACAGAATTAAAGAAAGACGCAGATTTAACAATCGTAAAAAAAGTACACACAAACTTCGGAAGACAAACCTTCATCGTAGAAGCAGTTGTCTATGACAACAAAGAAGCCATGAAGAAAGTAGAAACAATCCCACAAAAAATTCGAAAGAAAATGGAAGCTGATAAAAAAGCTACCGCTAAATCCGCAAAGAAAGCTGAAGCAGAAGCAAAGGCAGCCGCTGAAGCACCAAAAGAAGAAGCACCTGCTCCAGAGACAGAAGCTCCAAAAGAAGAAACTAAAGAAGAAACTCCAGCTGAAGAAACTAAAGATGAGGTGAAAACTGAATAGAAATAAATCAGAGCGTAGCTCTGGAAAGAAGTTTTTCTACTTGCGAGAAATTTCTTTTTTCTAAAAAGAAAGAAATCATGGCCATCAAATCTAAAATCAAAGGTAAGAAAAAACACGTTAATAAGAAGACATCTGTAAAATATAAAAAGTACACAATTGAAGGCGACAAAATCACAAAGAAAGAAAGAAGTTGCCCAAGATGCGGACCAGGAATTTTCCTATCTGTAGGAAAAGGCAGAGCATACTGCGGAAAGTGCCACTTCACAGAATTCGACAAAAAAGAAGTAGAGATTAAGCTAGAAGCTAAAGAATAATCTTAGCACAATAATACTTATATATTCTAAAAAATTGTTTTTATTAAGATGGCAAAGAACCTATTAGCGAAAATTGGGCTTTCTGCAGTTATGACAGTTGCACCGCTTGTCTATTCCGGATGTAATGTAGCCCCAACAACCTACGAAGAGAAACAACAATATATAGAGAATAGATTAGATGAGAGAGATAGCGGTAATTCGGACGCTCCAATAATTGTCCCCCTCCTAAAATTTGATTAATTCTAGTGTCACTCACCAATTACAACACACCGAAACCTTTAAAAAGTATTACCACTTAATTATAATATCACCTCTTTTTCCCCAGGAGATGACAATGAGGCAACTTTTTAATCGCTTTATTGTCGCTCCTAGGGTTTATACTATCCTTTAACAAAAGGGTTTATAGAAAAGGTGAAACTCTAATTCGTGTAAGACCAAAGATAACCAAAAGAGGTTAAGGCAACGAACGAGTTATTATAATTTCATAACGTCACAGCCGATAGTAGTGAGGGAGCTTAATTAGATATAAGGATATTTGGGAAATCAACCATTAATGATACTATCTGCCAGACTATTGGCATTAAAGATTATGAATAGGGCAACAATTAAAACTATTCCCCAAATAATATATTCTATTATTGTGAATCCAAGAATAATATCCTTTCTTTGTTTTACAAGTTCCTTAGGAGTTTTCTTCTCTCCGTAATTCATATTTTTCATTAAACTATCTGCCCACTTTTGTTTAAATCCCATAAGATTATCACTCAAATCAACTTTAAAAATGTTTAAATCCCAAACAAAAATCCGTGTTCATCCGTGTGCTAATTTCCCCTGCATTGAATCCGAGAAATCCATCCAATCCGAGTTCCTTTTCCTGTCCCCAAACCCAAACCACAAATATTTATTAACCTCTCAATATATCTCAAGGAATGGAAGGTGATAACAGAATTAATCAGAATCAGTTCTTCGATCTAATCACAGGCGAAGAACTATCCTGGCAATCCATAATCTACGATCTCATCAAAACCGAACAACTCGACCCATGGGACATAGACCTCGGAATCCTAGCCCAAAAATACGTCACAACAATCCAACAACTCGAAGACGCCGATTTCTTCATCTCATCAAAAGTCCTCCTAGCCTGCTCACTTCTCCTAAGACTAAAATCAGAAATCCTAATCAACTCCTATATCCAAGACCTAAACGACGCACTCTACGGTAGAAAAGATGAAAAGCGATACGAGCTCGAAAGAATCGAAATCGATGAAGACGAACTCCCAATTCTAACCCCACGAACCCCAATGGCACGTCACAAAAAAGTTACCCTAAAAGAATTAATGAAAGCACTCGACCACGCAATCAACACCGAAAACCGAAGAATCAAAAAAGAAATCAAAGGACGACAAGCCCAAAAATCTATTCTAGCAGTAATGCCAAAAGGAAACTTCGTCCCATTAAAAATCAGAGTCAAATCCATATTCGGAATAGTAGACAATCATCTCAAGCAAGGAAACGACCACATGAAATTCTCACACCTCGCAGAATCCAAAGAAGAAAAACTCGCATCCTTCGTCCCAATCCTCCACCTCTCAAACAGAGGCAAAATCTTCCTAAGACAACCAGTACACTTCCAAGACATCCACATGACACTAAAAATCCACGACCAAGAACTAAAAGAACTCGAACAAGAACTCGGATTCATAGAAGAAGAAAACCTAACAGACGAAGACTTTGTAGATGTAACTAAAACAACCCAATAATCCCCTTCTCATCTAACATCTTCTCATCCCCACTAACCATATCCTTAACCTTAAACTTCCCTTTCTTAACCTCATCAGCCCCGACAAAAACAACCTTCCCAACACCCTTAGCATTCGCATACTCCATCGCCTTCCCAATCCCCTTATCCAAAAGAACACTCACACTCACACCATTCTCTCTAAGTTTAGAAGCCAACCCCATAGCAGCAACATCCTCACCAATCGAAATAATTTGAACCTTAGTCTTATCACCCTCAATCTTAGATAACAAACAAATCGGCTCAAACCCAAATGCAATACCAGTCGACTGAACCTTATCAATAAGATAACTACCCCCACCCGCAAGCGATACATTCAATTCATCCGACCACACTTCAAAAACCGAACCATTATAATACGAAAGCCCTCTCGCCAAAAAAGGTCGAAACTCAACCTTAACACCATAACCCTTACAATACTTCTTTAACTCCTTAATCTCCTTATAAAAATTATATTTAACAAAATCCTTTTCCTCCCCAGTAAAAATCTTCAACAACTTCTCTGCCCCAAGCCTCTTCAAATTATCCGCAACCTCTTTCGGCGACAACTTATCCAACTTATCCAACTCCCTAATCACTTGCTCACGATCCTTCTCCGCAATATTCTCCGAAACCAAAATCTCATTTATCAATTTCCTATTATTGATATAAGTCTTCACCGAAATCCCAAGCGCCTTAAAAATCCCATCAACAACTGCCAAAATCTCCGCCTCATCCTTAATCGTACTCCCAATAGTATCAACATCACACTGGATAAACTGCCTAGACCGCCCCTCACGAATCGGTTCATCCCTAAACACGACCCCAAGCTGAAACCGCTTATACGGCAACTTCTGATTCCTCGCAATCCTCTTCAACTGAAAAGTAAACTCATACCTCAAAGCCAACTTCCGCCCACCACGATCCTCCAACTTAAACACATCACGCACAGCCTCATCATTCGCATTCTCCCCCTTAACAAATTCCTCAAACTCAATCGTCGGAGTCTCAGCCGGCTCAAACCCATAAAGTTCAAACTGCTCCAAAATAACCTTCCTAATCTTCGCCCGCCTCAAAGCCTCAGCCCCAACATAATCCGAAAATCCCTTCACCAATTGTTTATTCACCATATTAATCAATACAAACCAGCCTTTAAATCACTTACGAAAAGCTTGGTTAACATTTTCTTTTTACTTCGAGAGATTTTCACAGAAAAAGATTCCGCCGTGTGCTTACGCACATAAGGAAGTTTTTTCTTGGAAAATCGCAGAAGAAAAAAGAAAATAGATGGAAGCCGAGAATCGAACTCGGGTCTCACGGACCACAACCGTACATTCTACCACTGAACTACAACCATCATTAGAATTTAATTGGGAATTTGGTATAAAAAGCTTGTTATCAGAGTTACAACTAGAAAAATCTTCACTTAAAGTGATGGGCATAACTCCATGCTTTTACCATAATATAACTAGAGAAATAGCATACTTAAAGTTATCGAATAAAAAAATAAAGCCGGCGAATAAATCCGCCCGCGGCTTATAATAATAAAAAGTTTTGTGTATAAACACTTAAGCCGCTTCTGCAGTAGACTCTTCTGCAGCCGGAGCTTCAGTAGATTCTTCTTCAGGTGCAGCTTCTGCTGGTGCCTCTTCAACTGGAGCTTCTGCCTTTGGGGCATCCTCTTCAGCTGGTGCATCAGCAGCTTCTTCTACTGGAGCTTCCGTCGATTCTGCCTCAGGGGCAGTCTCAACAGCTTCTTCCGTAGGAGTTACTGTTTCTTCTTCCATATAACAACAG